>WLWG01000731.1_pt1 | contig 32899 bp, 26 predicted proteins | sample 6712871 | NCBI WGS metagenome assembly WLWG01 (sample SAMN12718693, study PRJNA515312) | sponge metagenome | isolation source: marine sponge | host: Mycale hentscheli | place: New Zealand: South Island, Marlborough, Capsize Point | collected 2003-05-01
TGTGACTGAACACGAACTGATCCAAGAACTCAAAAGCACGAATAGCTCCAAGATTATTATGCTCGTTGCAGATGGGCTCGGCGGGCTGCCGTTGGATCCGGGTGGAAAGACAGAGCTTGAGACCGCTATGACACCAAACCTCGACAGGCTTGCTGGAGTTGGCACAAGCGGCTCAAGCATCCCAGTGCTACCTGGCGTCACGCCAGGTTCAGGCCCCGGACACCTTGGCCTTTTTGGCTACGATCCGCTTGAGTTCAAGATCGGGCGCGGCGCCCTCGAGGCGACCGGCATTGGCTTTGAACTTGGACCTCATGATGTCGCCGCTCGTGGTAATTTCTGTACGCTCGATAGCAACGGACTGATCAGCGATCGACGGGCTGGTCGTATTCCTTCAGAAGAGAGTTTTCAGGTTGTCGAAAAACTTCAGGCTGTTGCAATCGACGGATACGAAGTCTTTGTAAAGCCAGTCAAAGAGCACCGTTTTGTTGTAGTATTCAGAGGAAGTGGTCTTGATGGCAGAGTTGCTGATACCGATCCTCAGTCCACTGGCGTACCACCTCTCGACCCACAGCCGCTTGATCCAGCCGCCGCAAAAACTGCCGAGATCGCCAAAGAGTTTGTCCGGCAGGCCTGCGAAATTCTCAAAGATGAGCCCAAAGCAAACGGTCTGACGTTACGAGGATTTGCTGCCAAGCCAGCCTTGCCCACATATGAAGAACTCTACGGGCTGCGAGCGGCTGCAATTGCGGTCTACCCGATGTACAAGGGGCTTGCCAGCCTTGTTGGTATGAAACTTGTGGGCACACCGCAGACACTCGGAGAACAGGTTGACGAACTGAAAGCCTGTTGGAATGACTACGACTTCTTCTTCCTGCATTTCAAGTACACCGACTCAACTGGCGAGGACGGCAATTTTGCAAACAAAGTGAAACAGATAGAGGAACTCGACAAGATGATTCCTCGTATTGAGGAACTCAAGCCAGATGTTCTTATTGTGACCGGGGATCACTCCACTCCGAGCAAGCTCAAAAGTCATTCCTGGCACCCAGTACCGACTCTTCTGATTGCTGACCCATGTCGTCCAGACGGGGCGACGGCTTTTGGTGAAAGAAATTGCCTCAGCGGTGGTCTTGGGCAGTTTCCTGCCAAGCATCTCATGCTTCTGGCCATGGCTCACGCCGGTCGTTTCGGCAAATACGGAGCATGAATTTGCCAAGGCATTCACAGCAAACGACGGCAACTGGGCGAGGACGATTGCAAACAGAAAATTGGCTACGCATTACCAGTTCATGGTTTCTTGCTGTGCTACATATGATACTGAGGAACCCGAAGCGTCTCTCCATCACGGAGCGCTGATTGGTGCGCGACAATTCCTGCAACGGTCATGTTGAGTGACTGTGCAACATCTATCCACGGTTTTCTGTCCCGCAGAATAGCGTCTACAAATTCACTGGTCAGGTGACCGTGCGAGCCACCATGTGCCCCAGCAGCCATGTCAGGCGGGAGTGCGGGCCGGGCAGTTGATACACGAACGTTTTCATCTTTTTGACCATAGACTCTACCTTGCTCGCCATGAGCAGATGGCATGTCCCACGAGACGGCCATGCGGGACATACCTCCCTCAGCTGTCCGAAAGAGTCCGACCTCTGATCCAAATGGGTTTTTGTACTGATTGTTCGTAGGCTGCAGATGGGGCACAACACTTGGGGTTCCAAGTGCTGACACTTCCTTGAAACAGTGGCTGGTTACGCCAACATAAAATGCTGTCGCATGTGTTGGATACCATTGAGGTGGTAGTCCCTTGCGCCAGCCGTTTGTATCAACAGTTCGTGTTTCCGGATTGTATCCACCTAAAGGCTTACCGAAGTAGTGATAGTATTCCCCTTCGGAATACACAATCTTCCCAAGGGCTCCTGCATCATACCGACGGTGCCATGCGTAGAGATCTTTATGGAAGCATGATGTCTCAAACATCATGTAATGACGACCCGTATTTTTGACGGCCTCGAAAAGCTTATCGGCATCTTCAAGAGAGCCAAAAACTGCAGGCACCGCAGACGCCACGTGCTTACCCCGCTTAAGCGCAGCGATCGCCAACTTTGCATGGCTTGGTGCATCCGTTGCAATATAAACTGCTTCAATGCTGTCGTCATTGAGCATTACTTCGCAGGAGTCATACGTTGTCTCACAGCGACATGCCTTCGCCAACTCTGCGCGGCGATCGGCAATCAAATCAGTCACAGCAGCAACTTCAACATTCGGATGATCCTGAAAGCCAAATTGTGCCCCGAACTTGCACAGACCGTACCCTGCAATACCAATACGTATTTTTCGATCAGAGAAGGGTTTCCACACTCCATTTGATTCTGCCGCTGGCTCATTCGTTTCAAATCCGGCAATCACTTTTCCAGAAGCATCCACGGGGCTGTCCTCTGCGCGAAGCAACGAGGTTGTCATAGCTGCCCCAGCAGCACCAAAAGCCATACCTCCTGCACTTATGCGAGCAAGAAATTTTCTTCGTGAAAGATCGGAAATTTGTTTCTCTGGCACTTTAGGCTCCAGTCGTAGCATCGTTGAGTTACGTTCCCATTTCCACTTGATGACCTAAGCCGTTACCCACTTAAGCCAGGCTCTTGGGCAATCATTACATGAAGCAAGAACTTCCAATATTACCCAAGCGTGCCTGCCCGGGAATCGGGTAAACACCTGAATTGCGTCAAGCCTTTGCGCCGTCAATTCTTTCGAACTCGTGCACAAAAAGACCGCTACGTAGCTTCGGCTCGAACCATGTGCTTTTCGGCGGCATGATCTCATCAGCGTCTGCAACGGCGAGAAGTTCATTTGCACTGGTCGCGTGCATCGAGAACGCAACACCATGTTCGCCCGCACGTTTCTCTAATTCTTCACAACCACGGACACCTCCAACAAAAGCAATTCGTGAATCCGTTCGTGGATCACCAATGCCTAAGATCGGTGCGAGCACTCGGTCTTGCAGAAGAGCAACATCGAGGCTGGCAATTGGGTCGTTTCGATCTATCGATGACTCAGGGAACGTAAGGAGCCACCACTCACCAGCAACAAAAACAAGAACCTGTCCTGGCTTTCCTGGCGTCCCAGCCTGTGCTTGCTCGAGGGAACCAACAGCCCGCAACCTGCTAAGAAACTCATCCGTAGAAAGTCCGTTCAGGTCTGCTACAACACGATTGTAGGGCAGTATTCTCAATTGATCGTGAGGGAAGACAACTGCCAGAAACCGACCATATTCTTTTTCAGCACTAGCATTGGCATCCACTTGCTTGGATGCTGTTGCTGCACGCTCTGCCCCAGCAGACCGATGATGGCCATCCGCAATATAGAGCCTTTCCAGCTGTCCGAATGCCGACACATACCTCGCTGGCTCAGCCACGCACCAGCCTGTGTGCTTCACGCCATCTGGAGCGACAAAGTCAAATAGAGGTGACGATTCCATATCGGCCTCCATCATCGATTGAATGGTTGTGGCCTCAGTAGGCGCATCTCGAAAGCACAAAAAAACTGGCTCAGCATGGCTCGCGGTAGCAAGTAAGTGACGGGTCCGATCGTCCTCTTTATCTGGTCTGGTTTTCTCGTGCTTCCGAATCTCACCAGACCGATACTGCTCTGCCTCGACACACCCAACGATGCCCACCTGGGCAATACCTTCTCGTATTTGTCGATACAGATAAATGCTTGGCTGCGACTCTCGCTGCAGCACTCCGTTAGCAATCATGCCCTGCAGGTTGTCACTCGCTTTTTTATAAACCTCTGGTGTATGACAGTCTGTGTCCTCCGGCAAATCAATCTCCGAGCGAACAACGTGAAGAAATGATTTTGGCTTCCCAGCCGCACGCTCTCTTGCTTCACTCGTTGAAATAACATCATAGGGATCACTCGAAACTTCTGAAGCATCCTCGAACGAGGGTCGTAATGCAGTGAAAGGATGGATCCGTATCATGAAGTCACCTTGGTGGGTCTCGCAGTAAAAGGCTGTGAAGAATACATGTTCTTACCGAGGTGGTGCAAACTCTGAGAATCTCAGACGGCCAATGAGACTTTTCTGAGACGAGATCACAAGAGAATAGATTTTTCTGACGCAAAAGTGTGATTCAATGACCCACTTTAAAATGCATACCTAGAAACACCTTCCAAAGACTCTTTTGAATGCCGCGACTCCACTCTGCCAGAATCTCTTTTGGAAATATTTCGTATTCCATGGTATTTTTTTACGGATGGCTTTCGGGAGAACATGCACTTCTTGCTTGCGTTGGAATATCACGTCAGCCGCAAAACAGGACCCATTCGATGATTCGTTCACCAGCAACCCTGACAATCGGGAATTTCAACCGACAGACACTTGCTGACCTTCTCCGCCCCGTCCTCGACCGTGCGATGACACAAGGTATGGTCGGAACAAATGTTGTCCTTGAAATTGTCGCTGAAGCACTTAGCAAGATCGGTGACAGTGAGATCCGAACATTCCTTGACCCCAAAACAGGGAAACTCCGCGGTGGACTGGAGATTCGCATCGAGGAGACACTCAACATGTCAAAGAAGTGGCGCGACTGGGATGCCAACCACGGCAATGAGGACTGGATGCTCCGCAAGAGCGGACGCACTATCAAAAAAAACGAGTTCCTAAAAAGCCTGATCCTGAGTTCCTGGCGATCAATGCAGAAACTGCATACCCTTGAGCCAAAGGATGTCAAAACGCTCGTTGAAGGAGTTCGCAAGGTGTATGATGCGATGTGCGACGTAAAGCCAACGGACAATCGTCCCGGACTTGGAAACACCTATGGAAAGTAGCACCCTATAGGTCAGATACATTCGCACCAAATGATTGACGCGGTTGTATTTAGCTAATAGAAATTAGGAACAAACCGTACCAACCGCTTGTTGTGGTTGTGCCGTCTGGAATCAGGTTTGAGCGATGGAAACGGGAACACACCCGTTTCTGTTCCCGATTACCACAGATTCTGGAGGGATACGATGGGCTCACGTAAACGCGGCACGCTGCCGAAACCACGATTGCATAAACGTGGACACCACAGGTTGAGGATAGACGGGCAATAACTCAGTTATTCGAAGGGGGGTTATGCGGACTGCTCACCAGCCGCCACTCCTAAACAAAAAATAGAGAAGCATCGAAATACAATAAATAATTATAGTCCAAACTACTATTCGATTGCTTTTGTAAAACTCGTTCAAATTATTCCAATCACGATTATCATCCTCCCCCCAAAAAAAACGTTTCAGGTCGCCCTTTTTCGTAAACAAATAACGGCCCTGCATAACCTTGAAGTAGCCGTTGGCAGCCGCGAAGGCTGTAATAACGCCAACAGTCCAGCAAAGCGATTTTTCCCAAACGGTTATGGGCGGGCGTTGCCATCCCCCCAAAAAAAACAGTATGGAACCGAAGCCAACAAAAAAGCAAACAGGGCCAACAACAAACATGGCGATCCTCTCGTCCATGCGCTCTCTAGCTATCGCCTTCTCTTGATCTTCTGCCATAAAAACCCCTCCAAAACTTTCGGACATCCTGAAGCGAACGCCGAAGGTTTCGTCTTTCTTGTCGCGTTACTTTACAGGCAACATAATACCGGGCTTCGCCTTCAGGATTTTGAGAACGTCTTTGTCTATTGACGTTAGGTTATAAAGGGACAGGCCTCCTTTAACCTGTGCCAATTCCTGAGCAACGTCCTTGTCGATTGAAGTTAGGCCGCCAAGGGTCAGCCCTCGCCCTTTAAACTGCGCTAATTCCTGAGCAACGTCTTTGTCTATTGACGTCAGGCCGCCAAGGGACAAGTAGCCCCTTTCAAACTTTGCCAATTCCTGAGCAACGTTTTTATCAATGGAGGTCAGGCCCGATAGGAACAGTCTCCCTTTAAACTTCGCCAATTCCTGAGCCACGTCTTTGTCTATTGACGCCAGGCCGTTAAGGAACAGGCTTCCTTTTACCTTCGCCAATTCCTGAGCCACGTCTTTGTCGATTGAAGTCAGGCCGTCAAGGGACAGGTAATCTCCTTCATACTTCGCCAATTCTTGAGCTACGTCTTTGTTGATTGAAGTCAGGCCAAGGGTCAGACCCGCTTTACACTTTACAAATTCCTGAGCCACGTCTTTGTCAATTGAAGTCAGGCCGCTAAGGTACAGCCCTCGCCCTTTTTCGTTCGCCACTAACTTGGCGGCTTGTTCCGCAGTCAGGGACTTGATTTCATATGTATTCTCTGGCAAGTCTTCAGCCAAACAAAGACTGCAACTCAGAATTAACGCCGCAGTAATTAAGTAACGCATAACAAACCCCTCCAAACCTTTCGGACATTCGGACAAAGTCTACAACGAATTTCAAAGCGTAGCCGACGACATCCTGAAGCGAACGCCGAAGGTTTAGTCCTGATCGATGCTTGTTACTTTCCTGAGCAAGGGGAGCTTTTTTAATAAATTTTCGCAATACGTCCATTGATCGAATGTCTCTTTCCACTCTGGCGGAATTGCGTCAACCCCCTTATAGGCTCCAAGTACCATGCCGATCGCAATACTGCGTGATGCATTGTCGCCTCCTACCATGGCATTGGCCTGCATCGCCCCTTTTAGTCCTTCTTCTTGCTCGGCATATTTTAAGATAAAGTAAACGGCACCCGGTAGCGTTCCCTCAGTTGGGCTCGCTTTTCCTACCTTGATCGGTTCCGAGCGGCCGACATCCCAGAGTCTGGCCATACTAGTAAGTGCGAGATCATCACTAAACGCTTCTTTAGAAAGTGCGGAATTTGGATCCGCTTCTTCTTCCACCTTGGCGATTGCCTGTAGTGCTTTGTCCTTGAAAAAGCCGCCCATCTGCGAGGCAACCTCCTCAATAGCTTTTCTTGGTTTCATGCCATGGATCACCCGGTGCGTCACGCGGGCAAAAAATTCTCCGCCACCAAGGGCATGAGCGTCTTTGTGCGTAAACATCGACTTTCTGGCAACATCAACAAGCTCCTCTTCCAAACCATAATAGGCATGGGCTGCGACATGGCGAATGGCCATGGCATTGGATATGCCGCCCAAATGTTCAGTCGGAACGCCTTGTTTGATCTGGGCATAGGTCTCTTGCGTCATGGTACAGATCCATGAACCCCAACTCTGTTCAAGGCGGTTCATCCAGTGGGGAATCAACGCGGCGACACTGAACGGTCTGGGTGGATCAGCTATTTCCGCCAAATGTTCTAAGACCAAAATATTATAATCGCCGTAGTCGGTTGTGCCGCCCGCTTTTTTACCAGGATGATAGTTTCTCTCGCCCCATCCAATGCCATGAGTTTGACCGCCCATCATTTCACCGGGCGACATGAATTTTTCAATCGGTTTTTTGCCATAGGCCTCATAAATCTTTTGGGCGTCATACTCGTAATGACTTCCCAAACAAAGTGCATCCGCAACTACAGCGCCAAAAAACGCTCCTTTTATGGCCTCACTCTTTTTATTAATGCTTCCCCCCTTTGGAGTAAAAACTTTCGGTCATTCGGCCAAGTCTACAGCAAACGCCTGCAGCGGTTTAATCAGTTGCATGAGGGTTTGGACAAGTGGCAGGCCGACGACATCCTGAAGAAAATGCGCAGTCGAAAGCGTTTTTACCTTGGTTTTGGTTTGTGTACCGTGATCTTACAACCAGGGTGATCCCCGTAATAATTTGGTGGCGTGGTGGGTGCATCTTCTAGAACATCGTCAAGTCCGTCGTCTTGAGGATCATCGTCTTGTGAATGGAAACCCAATTCGGCCAAGTGTTCCACAATCTCTTCTGGGGTCTCGTCTGCTTCGTTTGCCATCATTCCTCCCCGTACATATTTGGTGGTGTGGTGGGTGCGTTAGGGTTATTTTTTTCCTCTAGAAAAAAATCCTGAATATCTTTTTTGATATCTTTCTGCACCCACTCCACTCCTCTTAATTCAGGAGGCTCGCTTTCTCGTCCAAGAGGGCTGTCACCATCGTTATATGTGTCTAGCACTCCGTAAAAATGATATGGTTCAGGACTCGGTAACAGACGGCAAAATATCCGTTTAAATTGGTTTAAGATTCGTATGAAAAATTGCTGTTCAGTTCCATAATCATCATCATCTAAAAGCATCGTAGAATGTATCGATTCATCATCTGGCAGGTAGGGCCACCCTCTCTCTGGGCATTTAAAAGAGCTGATCTTTGTATCTTCAGGGTTGTCTAGGTCACTTTGATCTTCGATATAACGTTCAAGTTCTAAATATTTGAATTTGAGACCAGATGTGTCCCTGATTGCAAAGAGCTTCCATTCTTCGACAAGTTATTTCACTGCATCTTCTGTAATGTTGAGATGCACTGCTGCCTCAGAAATGTTTAAAAAACCCCACATATTTGGTGGCGTGGTAGGTGCGTCGCCCAGCATGTCACTCAGGTCATCATCTTCTGGTGGATCGTCTTGCATGGGTGCAGTTTATCAAACTGCCGCTAAATTTCGCCGCGTTCCCTTGCTAGGTTCATTCCATAGCGATAGATGAACACACAGGATGTTATTCCGGTGGCAAGCAATGCCGCAGGGATACCAAACTGAAACCAAAATGCGGCTATGCATTTAAGGACGTAACACACTACCAACGCCAACACACCGCCCACCCCCCACAACAACGCAGTTGGTAAGTTGTTTGCAGGTTGTTCAACAAACACTGGTTGGGCTGCTAGTTTTTCCTGTTCGGAATTACGTAGCCATTCGGAATTTTCTACATTCATTTGTTTTGTTCCTTTAGTAGCGGAAAGCCCGCCCGCAGGGAAATGACGAAACCTACGGACGGGCCACTACTACTTTTATTTACTCCGAAACAGTCCAACCGCCGTACTGTTTTCAGTTTGTGCCAACTGGTTGTAATCAGTAGTCAATGATGCTGACGCCCATCGAACGATTCCCGGATGCATGGGTTTGTGGTTCTTCTCACAGTAACGCACCACTCGGGCTAGCGTTTTTAGCGATAGCGGCTGGGGCTTTGCACGGACACCAATAAAACGGTTGCTTATGCCATGAGTTGTTGGTGAAGCAATGGCCAGTGTCAGAAAAGTCAGAAACCCAATAGATAATGCAACAAGCACTATTTGCTGTTTAGTTTTCATTTGCAATTCCTGGAGAAGTAGAAAGGCCCGCCAGCAAGGCAAAGGATAAAACCTGCTGACGGGCGGAGGTTGCGTAGGGATATTACGAACGCAAAGCAGGCCGGTTCAGGACGCCACAGGGCTAGCCAGAAGGCGCACAGACGCCCTGTAGAAGTTCATGCGTAAAAGATTGCGTCTGACGCCAGGACATACAGAAAGCGCAGCGGAGAAAATGCACCCCCCTTCCCCTGCCAACTGCTCAATGGAAGACCATGACGTGTAGATTTCTTTTGTTCCCGTTTCTGTTCCCGTTTCTTGCTCCAAATGAAACGTTTACACCACCGGAGCGAACCGGTAATCTTAAAAACAGCCGGATTTCAGGCTGTTCCCTATTTTCCAAAAGGGGTCCGCTACCCCTATGGAAAGTAGCTTCCAAAAATAAGACGTTGGGCTTAATTTAAATTGGTAACCAAGCCATCAACACCATGATGGTGCGTTTGGGTATGGCGTGGTGGTACCGCAGGCATGACACGACGAGCAAGAAATCGTTGATACTTATATTTGGGTAGCAAGGTAGTTTTTGCTGGTAAATGCCCGCTCTTGCACAGCAAACAAAGCGAGCCATAGCACAGACGACAGTGGCTGATTACTCTTGAATTGCTGCTGTACTTCAAAGCAGATCATAATGAGTCATCGTGATCTGGGTACGGCATAGGTACAGCAACAGCACTGAAATGACACAAAACGCCATAACTCAAGACAAAGACGACCTCTTCAATTCCTCGACCATGACATTTGGTGAGCACCTTGAAGAACTTCGAGTGTGTCTCATTCGTGCTTCCATTGGTCTCGTCTGTGGTGTTGTTATTGGTTTTTTTATTGCCAGACCGGTTATTCACGTTATCGAATCTCCTCTGCGGAAAGCACTCGGTGAATATTACACCGAGCGTGCGATTGAGACCTTTGACGCCTGGAAGCCACGACGAAGCGGCGGGCCAGGACTTCCATATTCTCGAAAGGAAGTCGTCGACGCCGTCGAACAATACAATCTCTCTTTTGATCTTCGTGAGATTCACCCAAACAGACTGCCCGGTTCACAGGCAGAAGCAGAACACAATGACCTGTTTGACATAGAATCCCTTGCCCCCGTCCTTCTTTGGCAACCACTTGCCCGAGATAGTCGAGTAAGCATAACAACCCTCAGTGCTCAGGAAGCATTTGGAATCTATGTAAAGGCATCTGTCCTTGTTGGACTTGTACTTGCCGGGCCTTGGATCATTTACCAATTATGGACTTTCGTTGCGGCCGGACTCTACCCGCACGAAAAGAACGTCGTGCATCTTTTCTTACCCGTAAGCACTGGGCTTTTTCTTGCCGGAGTCCTTCTCGCGTTCTTTTTTGTTTTTGACTTCGTACTCACGTATCTTCTTGCGTTTAACGAGTGGCTTGGTCTCGACCCCGATCCACGAATCAGCGAGTGGCTTGGATTCGTCTTGTTTCTACCAGTTGGTTTCGGCCTTGGTTTTCAACTTCCTTTGATCATGGTCTTCCTCGATCGGCTCGGCATTGTTGAAGTAAAAACATTCGTAAGCCAATGGCGGATGGCCTTTGTCGTAATCTTTATTGCTGCAGCAATACTCACACCGGCAGATCCGTACAGCATGCTGCTTCTTGCGACACCTTTAACGGCACTCTACTTTGGCGGCATTGGCCTTTGCAGATGGCTCAACACATCACCGGCAACGTAAGAACTTCCAGGGTGTTGTCTTTGATTGAGGCTCGGCAACGTTGGTAATTACAAGACGAAAGCCAGCCAGTAGAAAAAACCGCCTGTCACAGTTGTGATCAGCAGATCAACTGCCGCTAGTCGTGCCATGAGCCGATGTCGCCTGCTGTGACTTCCTGGAGCCGGTGGCTTGGGAAATCTCAAAAACGCTTCGATCAAAACCCATAAAAGAAGCACGAGAGTCGAGACTGCAAACACCAGATGCACCGCTAGCGAAGTGCCAACACCTATTGGCCAGTACGGACTTGGCGTCGCACGAACTCGCCAGTCACTAAACAAACGAATATCAATTTCAAAAACAACGATTGCCGCGAGGAGAGCGGTCATAATGAAAATCTGCAGTGCCTTGTGCAGGCGATATCGTCCTTGCTTTACTGCCATGATACTGACGAAAAGAATCGGCAGCAGCAAAACAAGGCCGACGATCACCACATCCATCCCAATTGATGCTCGACTTCCAAGAAATCCATCAAATCCCGGCATCGCTATGAACTCGTTCTCTGTCACGTCACCGCCCTGCCTGTACGTTGCGAACACTGCTCTTGTGATCGACGAAATTGGAAGAAACTCGATACTTTTTGATGCATCTGACCGTACGCTGCGAGAGCATTGAATTCCAGACCTGCGGGTAAAGTTGGCACCATTTGCGGTGAAGTACCATTAACGGCTAGTATCCTGAAACACTTGGCCGAGTGGCGAAATTGGCAGACGCACGGGACTTAAAATCCCGTGGAGAGGAATCTCCGTGCGGGTTCGAGCCCCGCCTCGGCCACTTTACCCTAGCTTACCCACGCTCAATGGCTACGAAAAACACGAAATCTCCGTTGTCACAACAGGTGGAAACTAGCTATTTATCTGCTATCTGGCAGATTTGGAATCTGTCGTTGAAGCGTCCTCTACTCGCTTAGGGTAATCCATGCAGACTGATCGCCGCGCCCTTGTCGTGAGGGGCCATGTATCAAAAAGTCCCAAGAGGCAGCAGGATGCCCTTTTGCCTTGGCTTCCGTGGATCATGGCACCTCTTTTCACACTGCTGCCTATCGTCGGATGCTGGTTAGCAAATCTGTATCAACAGCCTCGTGACATGATTCTTCGGCATCCCACCGTCGCGACTCCATCGCCGTCGACTGAAACGGTCGTGACGGTTGCACGGCCAAACGAGCAGTTCTGACGCATCTTGTTTCCTGCAACAGGGCTCGCGTTTCTCAGGGTGTTGGACTTTACCGACTGGCATGGTCACAAAAGGTGGGCTAGCCTTAAGGGTTGTCTTTTTGTGTGTCGCTGGGCATGTGCCCCTCGCAAATCTTGAATCCCCTGCACTTCCAGCCATGTCACTCCGTTCCCGTATCGCCCTGATCGCGGCTCTACTTATTACGTTGGTCGCTGCTGTCACAACTGTTGTTGAGACGCTGGCGAGTCGCCAAGCAGTGCTGGAACAGGTTCGTGTTGGAGGAAACAGCATTGCAACGAGTTTGGCCAGTGCAGCGGCCTTTGCCGCCGAAGTCCCTCGTCAAGTTGAAGATGAAATGGGTAAGCAGATGCGAACCCAGGCTTCACTCCTCGCCAGCTTAGTCGCAATCGGTGAAGCCGCAGGCATATCAAACGAAGCCATCTGCGAGCAACTCAATCCAATAGCTGACGCTGCTGGGATTGAACTTCTTGCCACAGACTCAACTGGACAGACTGTCATTTACACAGCCGACGCCAAAGATTTCACATTTTCTCCCGATCCGACCAAACAACCTCAGGCCTCTGCGTTTTATCCGCTTCTTAAGGGCGAAACACAAAGTGTTATCCAAGAAGCACAGAAGCGTGAAACCGATGAAAAGATCTTCAAGTACGTTGGGGTGGGCGGCATCGACAAACCACGCATTGTACAGGTTGGCATGGAGGCGTCGTTTCTTGAGCGCCTGGACCAGAACCTTGGCCTCCAACGACTTCTTGACCAACTCGTTGGTGGTGATGTCCAGGAAATTACCATCCTGTCATCAGAGCTCACTCCTCTTGTTACTCGGAGCGTTAGCAAAGATCATTCAAAAGACAATCTGGCTGCACTCTCTGATACTGACAGGGGAATTGTCTGTGACTGCATTTTAGAGCAACTGCCAATCGGCCGCCTTGATATCAATGGTTATCACGTAGCCGCACCAATAGAGACCGCCAATGGTTCTACCAGCGGCGCAGTTCTGGTGACGATCTCGACGAAAACAGCCTCGAGCGTTATCTGGCAGCAGTCTCTCGCAGGTCTTATTGCTGCCTGTGCTATCGGCATCCCCGGCATTCTTGCTGGCGTTTGGCTCGGTCGTTCGATTGCAACGCCTGTCGGGCAAGCCGCTGCGGTAGCAGAAGCTATCGCCTCTGGTGACTTAACAAGTCAGCCGCACGAGTCGGGCCACAATGAGGTTGGGCGCTTGCTTCAAGCCTTTTCGGGAATGAATTCTTCACTCAGTCAACTTATTGGCCGTATTCAAACAGCTGGCGCCCGACTCTCTGCAGTTGAATCCGACACAACAGCTTCCCTTCGGCAGCAGGAGCATGTTATCAGTCGTTTCGACGGATCGACCACAGAGATTGCAGCTGCGGTCAGTCAGATTTCCGCGACAAGCAACGAACTGCTCGAAGCCACACGCCACGTTCGTGAAACAGCACGTGAGGCGCAGCTCGTCGCTGATGAGGGCCAGACTGGGGTTGATCGCATGACGACGTCAATGAAACAACTTGATGAATCGATGCATGCTTTCACCCGTAAACTATCTGCAATCAGCCAGCGAGCTGCAGGCATTACGACTGTTGTCACAACAATTGCGAAGGTCGCTGAGCACACAAACCTCTTGTCTCTGAACGCTACTATTGAGGCAGAAAAAGCTGGTGAAGCGGGACGAGGCTTTCGAATTGTCGCTCAAGAAATCCGTCGCCTTGCTGACCAGACCGCCTTGGCGACAAAAGACATCGAACGCCTTGTCAACGAGATGCAGGCAGCTGTCTCAAGTGGAACGATGGAAATGGACCGCTTTCGGAATGAGGTGAGCGGTCGTGTCTTGACAGTTGCAGAAATTGGCAACAGTCTCGGACGCGTCGTCGAACCTGTTGCCGCGGTCAGCAATTCACTTGATCAAGTTCACGAAGGCATGCAGGCTCAGTCACAGGGGGCGGGGCAAATTCGTGACGCCATGGAAAACCTGCGAACTGCAGCCGGTGAGTCCTCTGCTGCAAATGCGCTATTCTATGCCTCGCTTGATGAGTTACGGGCATTAATTACAGACCTCAATACCGAGGCCGGTCGGTTTAAGATTCGTAATTCCAGTCTCGTTGAAGAGCCAGACACGAAATCTCCATGACTCATGTTCCGGTCGCACTATCTGCGAGTTGGAGTTGTCTGACGAGCAGCTTGTCGTGCGATGAGAAACCGCCGCAGTCCGCTTACAATTCGTTTTGGCGACTGACTTCCCGATGCCATGAACACCGGCGTTTCACCATCGTCGGTCACAATGACCTCCACAGCATCTGGCTCAAGAGTGCCGCCAAGCAATTGCTCTAACGACGTATCCGTCGGATGCCCGTCTTCTGTTGAGGCTGGTATGGCAGCAACCACAAAGCTCTCCTCGGCCAGTGCACCGAATTCTGGATCGTTGACAAGTGTTGCCGATCGAATAGTCGCTGTCTTGTCCCGACTACCACTCACAACAAGCAAAATCGGACGATTTTTTCCCCGAGCTTCATCAACAGCTTCACCGAGGCTGGTTAGCATTGGTTCGTCAATGTCAGCAACTGCTTCAGGAGCAGGAACCTTCGCAGCTAATCGTTTGATCCATGTAGATGCTGGTGTTCCACGATATCCTTTTTCTTCTGTAATTTTTTCACCAAATGAATCCAGTACCAAGACGGAAGGAAACGTACGAACTCCGTACTTCAAGCAGATGCGGGACCGCTCGCTGCGTACAGCTGGACTGATTCCAGATTCAGGAAGATCAATCATCAGAAGCACAACATGTTCTTCAGACCATGACTCAAACTCAGAGGTTGAGAAAACACGTTCTTCAAGTGTTCGACAGTGGGGACACCAATCACTACCTGTGAATAGAGTAAGCACTGGCTTGCCGCTCCGAGTTGATTCGGCAAGCGCTTCATCATAGTCAGTGAGCCACTCTTCGGAGGCTTGTGCTGACAATCCAGTGAGTAGCACGGCTAGCACCATCACGGCAGCAGTTGAGGCAACGCGTGGTATGAGAGCGAAAGCTCGCCCAATCCAAGAAGTCATCGGCAATTTCCTCCGTGATACTATTTCACCCAACGTGTCATCGGGTGAACGCTGCCCTGGCCACGAGGACCGTCCTTGAGCAACTGGTTACAACGGTAGCACCGACCGCAAGAACTGACAATCAGCCTATATCGCCCATCTTGCCTGCGCCTAATATTTTTCAAGTCTGTGAGTATTTTCCGCAAAAGAGAGCGTTCTTTCATGCAAATATTTGGTGCTTCTGTACCACCCGCAGTGGCGAAATCGACCCGAGGCGGCACCAAACCAGTTGAAGCTGACAGAAGAAAACTCAATAAAGAATCCATCGCGTGCGTTCTGGTTCTTTTTCACCAAGTGTTGCAAGAAGACAACGCACAGTAGGCCCACTACCACGTGGATGACTAAACAGGTTTTCTACTGCCTTGGACTGCAAGCCTCGAAAGGCTGGCAGCATCGAGCTTCATTCCTAGAACTGCCAAATAATGTCACAACCACCGTAGAACTGAGCGTTCTGTTCGTTGAGACGACCATAAGGCATGGTTCCTACCGGGCCATTTGGGCCACCTTCATCTGCTGAGAACCAGTCATATCGCAGTTCTGGTCGGATGATGGTGTTGTTTCCAATGAGATAATTAAGACCCCATGTCATTGCCCAGAAGTTACCGGCAAAGCCACCAGCTCCTGGAGAACCTTCACGGAGACCAGACACAACTCGGGTACCGTTGTTATCACGAAACCATTCAAATCGCAGACCACCAATCAGATAATCTGTGAAGTTGTAGAACAGGTACTGGTTGGCACCATACCAATAGGCCGACCCATTTTGTTGCCCTTGTGTCTGGTAGGGGGCGTTTGCGTGCGCCTGATACCCGAAGTCACTCTGATACACGTAGGTCAGTTTATCAGTGAACTCATTGGTATAGACAATGCTGGTCACCGTTCGGTTTCCAACAAAGTTCGCACCGGAGGGGTCCTGAAAACCACTCAGCTGATTACCACTTGAGTTGGCCAGTGTCAGAGCCTGTGATCCATCAGAACTTGAGAACGTGACTGCTCCAAGAAATGAAGCGTTGCTGTTATAGTTCGGATAATTCTGGTTCCCAATTGGTGCACCATTCTCAAGACCATCGTCCCAATTATCCCAACCATTGGTAATACCACCGATGATGGTCAGCTGGTCATTCGGAACCCAGGTGCCTAGTACGCCAGTATGGGTGAACGGTTCGCCATACTGCATGGTGTATGCATGGGTGTAGAAGAAGTTACCAATTGCAGGAACAACTTCATACCCAATCAAGGTATAGAAATGACCAAACTTAACATTCAGTTCTTGGCTACCAAGCTCACCATAAAGCTGCGGCATCGCCAAACCATAGTACCGGTTGGTATTCCAACGAGGTCCAGTAAGACCAAGTGGATTAGGGGTTGAACGATACGCATCAAGACCAGCAGCTACCGTGTACAGAAAGTCCGTACCGTAGAGCAGGTCAATTCGACCACCCCAGCTGAATTGGTCTTCTTTCAGAATCCGCTCATTCACAAGATAAAGCTGATTCATCTGCCCCTGCCAGCTTCGATCATTGAACGTGATCGGGCCGTTCCAGTCTGCCCCCCAACCGTTGGCACCAATACCAACATCAACCCAACCGTAGGTCTCAATCCCTCGATTTAATAAAAAGTCTGTTTCGAGGTAGCGTGTTGCTCCCTCTTCAATTGCTGCTCCTTGTGGCGCGGCGGCACGATACTGATAGACGTCCTCATCAGGTACTCCTGCACGAGGCATCAGCGTGACGGGAGCCTGCCCTTCAGCCTGTGCAAAAGAACCATACATGCTGGTATCAACGTGCGATGGTATCGTTGGCTCCGCACCCACAACCGTTGAAGTGACGAGTCCAGCTGCTACCCACATCGGTAGCTTGAATTTTAAAAATCGCATGTCTGAAAGTCCCTGAGTCCGCAGAAGCCAATCATCTGGCGGCACTCAATGCCACCCGTTCAGCAAGCCGGCCATTCTTCCAACCCTTTCTGCCTGAAAGGAGTTATGTGCACGTTCCGACTTGTTGATTTTCGTCCGATTAGGCAAAAAGAAGTGATTGCTAAATTAGAAAGCCGCACAGCTTTCCTGACCGGCAATTTTCAATTCTGCAAGTAGAGCAAGCATGTACGTCTAATAAGTAAGTATTCAACCCGTCCTGTGATCTCCTGGAGGTTTCAAGAACTACCAACGAGAAAACGCCGCTCACCATGAAGTGAGCGGCGCCCTCGCCTAAACAGGATTTTTTTGGCCTAAGCTACCAGCCCTGAGGGGCTGGTAGCTTCAACCTAGATTCTTAGAACTGCCAGATGATGTCGCAACCACCATAGAACTGACCGTTATTATTCAGGTTCGGACCGTATGGCATGTTGCCAGGGCCACCTGCCTGTGACTGATTACGGCTGTACCAGTCATACCGTACTTCTGGACGAATGACTAAGTTGTTGCCAACAAGGTAGTTCAGACCCCAAGTTGCTTCCCAGAAGTTACCGGCAAAGCCGTTTCCGTTACCTTGAAGGGAACCTTCACGAAAGCCACCGGTACCGACGCGGTATCCATTAACATCCGAGAACCACTCCAATCGAAAACCACCAATCAGGTAATCTGTGAAGTTGTAGAACACGTAATTATTGACACCGTACCAGTATGCTGAACCAGCCTGCTGACCCTGAGTCTGAACAGCGGTATTAGCATGTGCCTGATAACCAATGTCACTCTGGTACACGTAAGTTAACTTGTCAGTTAACTCATTCGTGTACACAACACTGGTGACTGTTCGGTTACCAATGAAATCTTGTAAACCAGCATTCTGTGCCCCAGAAGCCTCATTACCACTTGCATTGGCAATGGTAAGAGCCTGAGTTCCATCAGAACTGGAGAATGTTACAGCTCCAAGGAACGATGCATTGCTCGTGCTTCCGGCATAAGGGTTCGCCTGGTTTGTTGGCAAGCCAACGTCCCAGTTATCCCAACCGTTGGTAATACCACCGATAATGGACAACTGATCATTTGGATTCCACGTTGCAAGTACACCAGTATGGGTAAACGGTTCGCCATACTGCATGGTGTAAGCATGCGTATAGAAGAAGTTACCGATCGCCGGTACAACTTCATACCCAATCAACGTATAAAAGTGACCAAACTTGACGTTCAGTGCCTGGCTACCAACTTCACCATAGAGCTGCGGCATAGCCAAGCCATAGTAGCGATTTGTAGCCCAATCATCAGGCGCAAATCCGTCGAGTCCAGCAGCTTGAGTGTAAAGGAAGTCGGTACCGTAGAGCAGATCGATTCGACCGCCCAAGCTCAACTGATCTTCTTTCAGGACCCGCTCGTTGATGAGGTAAAGCTGATTCATCTGCCCCTGCCAGGCACGATCATTAAACGTGATCGGGCCGTTCCAGGGAGAGCCCAAGGCATTGGCACCAATACCAACTTCAACGAAACCGTAGGTTTCGATTCCTCGGTTTAATAAAAAGTCTGTTTCGAGGTAACGAGTTGCTCCCTCTTCAATTGCTGCCTCTTGTGGTGCAGCTCCACGATACTGATAAACGTCCTCATCAGGTACGCCAGCACGTGGCATAAGCGTGACGGGCGCCTGCCCCTCTGCTTGTGCAAAGGAATCATAAATACTGGTATCAATTTGCGACGGAATCGTTGGCTCAGCACCAACAACCGTTGACGTCACCAGTCCAGCAGCTACCCACAATGGCAGCTTAAACTTTAAAAATCGCATGTTCGAAACTCCCCCGATCCATAGGTGTCAATCACCAGGTGGCATCCATTGCTACCTGTTAGGCGTGCAGGTCATAAAAAGGAAACCTTTCCGCCAAAAAAACTTCCCTATCTAAACCCACTCTCGTTAATTCGTCACAACAATGTGACAAAACTGATTTTCACAAAAGAAAGCCGTAGAATTTCCCAAATCGATACGACCGGAATGTAAGAATAGAGGGGACAGGTGGACCTTACGGCCGCAGAACGCCCTCTAGCATGGCGTCAACGAACGACTCTGGGTCAAACGTCGCGAGATCATCTGCAGATTCACCGAGCCCAACAAATTTGACGGGTAATCCAAACCGTTCAGCTACGGGCACAATCACTCCACCTCGAGCAGACCCATCAAGCTTAGCTAGAACAATTCCGGTGCAGCCAGCTGCCTCCTTGAAACCCTCTGCTTGAGAAAGCGCATTCTGGCCGGCTGTTGCATCAATAACGAGTAACACTTCGTGGGGGGCATCAGGAATCTGTTTACTTATCACGCGTCGGATTTTCCCAAGTTCCTGCATCAGGTTTGATTGATTCTGAAGCCTGCCCGCCGTGTCAATAATGCAGATATCAAAGCTTCCTTCGACAGCCTGCGCAACTGCTCGATGGGCAATGCTCGCGGGATCAGAGCCAGGATCGCCTCGAACAATGTCTGCCCCTAAACGGCCTGCCCACATCGATAATTGCTCAACGGCGGCAGCACGAAACGTATCACCCGCTCCAAGAACGACACGAAGACCCGACTCGGTAAACCGTCGAGTAAGTTTTGCGATTGATGTGGTTTTTCCTGACCCATTGACTCCTGTCACCAAAATTACGGTTGGCCCGGATGATGACGTAGCAAGGTCTCCAGTCGTCCCTGCAAGCTTTTCAGAAAGTGTTCGACGAATCGACTCAACCACAACCTCTGGGTCAACGACTCGGGATCGCAGCCGCTCCTCAACATCTTTCACAATGGCTTCGGCTGCAGAAGGCCCCATATCAGTCCGCACCAAAGCACCGCGAAGTTCCTCAAGAAAGGCTGCATCGACATGTCGTCCTTCCTGCTTCAGCAGATCTCGAACGTCTGTATTGAGAACCTGCGCAGTCTTTGACAGACCCGCCCGAAGACGATCAAAAACACTCGGCTTAGCTGCACCAGGCTCCTCTTCTGTGCGTGGTGACGATTCTGCTGAAGATTTTCCAAAGCGAAATAATGCCATGAATACTAACTACTTTATTTATCGTGAAAAAAGGAGGAAGAAATCCCCTGACCTAGACATCGGCTGGGTTTACTTCTTCTTGTAGTGTCTTTCGAAGTTCTTCCCGATCGTCGAGGCAACGCCCGAGTATTCCGCTGACGAATGGGGCTGAATTGGCTGAACCATAGCGGCGTGCAAGCTCAATACCTTCATCAACCACAACTGGTCCGGGCGTGTCAGAACAAGCAAGCTCAAACACCGCCAGCCGCAAAACGGCACGGTCTGTTGAAGCCATTCGGTTTACTCGCCAGTGTTCGCTCCGCTGATCGAGAAGACCGTCAATCTGCTGCTGATGTTGCGCAACACCTTCAATGAGTGCCTTCGAGAAAATGACCGAAGCTGAATCCTGGAGCCGAGCATACAAAAAAGGCTTGTAATCTATCGAGGCAGCCGAAGGATTAAGGTCAAACTGATACAGCACTTGAAGAGAGACTTCGCGGGCACGACGGCGGGTCGACATAGTTAAGCAATCCGAACAATTGAATGGGAATCGAAAGTATGGAAGAGAAGTATAATGGAGTCTTACGGAGAGAATGAATCAATTCTCAGAAAGATCTTCCAACAGGTTCATCATGGCAATTGCAGCCTGAGCACACTCATCTCCTTTGTTGCCAACATCACCGCCGGCACGTGCCTCCGCCTGGCTTCGCGTCTCACACGTGAGCAACCCAAAGAGCACAGGAATTCCATGCTGCCGACCAACACTTTCCACGCCGTTGGCAACCGCTGTGTTTATGTGTTGATCATGAGTTGTCTCACCACGAATGACTGCACCGAGGCACAGCACCGCTGCGAATTGTCCACTCCTGGCAAGAGCATGAGCAGCAAGTGGTAACTCAAACGCTCCGGGGACTTCTGCTATTTCAATTCGTTCAGATGAGACACCAGCGGCGTTAAGGGTTTCGACCGCCCCGTTTACCAGCCGGCCCGTGATTGCCTCATTATATTTCGACACAGCAATGGCGACACGCACATTACCCGGAGCCGATGCCGTTTGTAATGCATGTGTTTTGCAGCCTGCAACCGCTTCGCTATGTGGAACAGATTGTGATGGAACCCGCATATATGCCTCAAGACTTCAGGCTCTGTAAGAACTCATGGTTTGAGCTCGTTTTTGACAGACGGTTGATGAGCAACTCCATTGCGTCAGGTGGATTCATTTCACTGAGCACTCTTCGCAATACACTTGTTCGTCGAAATTCATCGCTACTAAGGAGCATTTCTTCGCGTCGTGTGCCAGAGCGATTGATATCAATTGCCGGGTACACACGCTTATCAACCAAACGACGATCAAGAACGATTTCAAGGTTACCAGTTCCCTTGAACTCCTCAAAAATAACATCGTCCATTTTGCTGCCCGTATCAACAAGAGCCGTTGCAACGATTGTCAATGAACCGCCCTCCTCTACTTTCCGGGCGCTCCCAAAAAATCTCTTCGGCCTCTGCAAAGCGTTGGCATCGACACCACCGGAGAGGATTTTCCCAGAGTTTGGAACCTCAGAATTCCAGGCTCTGGCAAGACGCGTGATTGAGTCAAGAAAAATAACGACGTCTTTACCATATTCAACGAGTCGCTTTGCCTTTTCGATCACCATATCGGCCACCTGAACGTGCCGGCTCGCATTTTCATCAAACGTCGAACTGATGACTTCGCACCCGGGCCCTTGCACCTGTCGCTCCATGTCAGTGACTTCTTCTGGCCGCTCATCAATCAGGAGCATGAACACGAACGCCTCCGGGTAGTTCGCCAGCACTGCTTTAGCCATCTTCTGCATAAGAATCGTTTTTCCGGCACGCGGAGGACTCACGATAAGCCCTCTCTGGCCAAATCCAATCGGGACAACCAAGTCAACGATTCGTGTCGACAACTCTTCAGCTGTGGTTTCTAGTTGAATTCTTTTGTCCGGGTGAAGCGGCGTGAGATCATCAAAGAACACGTTACTAGCAAGTCGAGCAGGATCATCTCCGTTAATTGCCTCAATACGAAGCAACGCAAAATAACGTTCACTTTCTTTTGGCGGGCGGATCTGACCAGCCACACTCATGCCATTGCGAAGACCAAAGCGTCGAATCTGGCTTGGTGAAACATAGATATCATCCGGGCATGCCAAGTAGTGGTAGTCAGGACTTCGTAGAAATCCAAAGCCGTCTGGCAGAATCTCGAGTGTTCCCTCTCCAAACATAAGCCCGTTGAGCTTCACTCGTTCTTTCAGAATCTTAAAAATAAGATCATGCTTTTTCTCACCTGCGATTTCAGCAACCTTTTCAGACCGAGCAAGCTCGATGAGTTCTGCCATTGAGAGCTTTTGCAATTCAGCAATCTTTGTATCAGTCTGTTTGAGCAGGTCATACCGCTCACGCACTTCCAGATCATCATCATCAACCTCCGCCGCAATTTCCTCTGCGATGGATAGTGGCTTGTCTTCAGGGTCAGTTGGCAGATCTTCCGGGGTACGATCGTTGTCTGACATGAGTCTTCGGCTCTCGAAATGAGATTTGCTTCGCAACAATGCCAATCTATTGAGCAGACACAACCTGATGCCAGGTGGTCTCAATACAGTTTGTTGAAGGCAAACCAAAGGAAGGAAGTGGGGGGCGGGAATCGAGAATGTCGCCTAGGATGAACCGTGCGTAAGTTTCTCCCAAAGCTTCTCAATCTCGTTTTTAGTATAGGCAATATCGCCAGAGGTATCCACGGTGGAAACCGCTTGCAAAAAGGACGAGTCGTCTGGGAATCCTTGAATCCATGCCTCTTCTCGTGCAGCAACTTGATCAGCAGAAAGCCCACGGAGAGCTAATCGCTGATGCCTCACAGAATCCTCACACTCGAGCCAGATAAGCCGATCACAACGATTATGAAGCCCTGCCTGCACGAGCAATGGCACATCAAGTACGACAACCGTTTTTCCTGCTCCAAGACCGGCTTCTCTCTGGGCAATCGCCCGCAGCCGTTCTTCGAGCCCGCTCCGAACCCTTGGATGAACAATGGCCTCCAAATCCTTCAGTGCATTTTTCTGCTCTGGCTGATTGCCAAATACGCACTCCGCCAAGCATGAACGATCAATCTCATTGCCCGTGAAGACGCTGGCACCAAAGCGAGCTTGGATCTGACCCCGAACCCCTTCATCCTTCAGTGCGTCATGCGTCAACGCATCTGCATCAATGACTACTGCACCATGGTGCCGCAACAGATCGGAAACTGTTGTTTTCCCTGCTCCAATTTTTCCAATAAGACCAACAATAGTCATGCAGATGACCTTTATTTTTCACAATCAGCCCATGTTGATCCAGTCTGCACTGAAACTTCCAACGGCACTTCAAGATCCATGGCACTTCCCATTTCATGCACGACAAGTGCCTGAAGTGGCTCAGATTCAGCACGCGGATATTCAAAGAGCAACTCATCATGAATCTGAAGCACAAGAAATGAGGACAACTTGTCACTCACGAGCCGACGAGCCACTTTCAGCATCGCCAGCTTAATGAGATCTGCAGCAGAACCCTGCACGACAGTATTCACTGCAGTCCGTTCCGGCAGGGAAAGCGCGAAGACACCTCCTGCGCCTCGACGTCCTTCGTGATCACGAACACCATCTATCGCCCGCCGTCTTCCTAACATTGTTGCGACGCCTCTTTCAGCCCGACACCGATCAAGCACCTCGTCAATAAACTGCGATGCACCTGCAAACTTCTCAAAATATGCCGCGATGAATTCTGCTGCCTCTGGCTGGGAAATACCGAGTGCCTTCGCCAACCCAAACGCTGACTGTCCGTAAAGAATCCCAAAATTCACGGCTTTCGCTGTCCGCCGCATTTCAGAGGTGACTTCTTCTGATTCCACCTCAAAGACAGCAGCCGCTGTTCGAGTATGAATATCTTCTTCGTTGCGAAAAGCTTCAAGCATTGCAGCGTCACCAGAAAGGTGCGCAAGAATACGCAGTTCAATTTGTGAATAATCCGCGGCAAGAAAGTGCCACCCCTCCTCTGCTGGCCGAAACGCAGACCGAATCTGCTGCCCTTCCGCAGTACGAATTGGGATGTTCTGCAGATTTGGATCACTTGAACTGAGCCTGCCGGTAGCCGTAACGGTCTGATTAAACGTTGTGTGAATTCGGCTCGTTCGTGGATCAACAAGAAACGGGAGTGCGTCAACATATGTACTTTTAAGCTTTGAGTACTTGCGATGCTGCAGAAGTTTGGCTGGCAACTCATGCAGAGGTGCCAATTCTTCCAGCACTTCAGCATCTGTACTTGGTCCCGTCTTCGTTCGCTTAACAACTGGAAGGCCCTGTTCCTCAAACAGCACCGTTCGAACCTGCAACGGTGAAGAAAGTGAGAATGCATGCCCGGCCAATTCATGCGCCTCTTTCTCAAGTATTTTTATTTTTGACGTATAGTCGTCTGACAATCCAGAAAGTAGTTTCGTGTCAACGCGAACGCCTCGACTCTCCATTCCAGACAGCACTTCAGCGAGCGGCAACTCAACGTCAGAAAAGAGCGATCCAAAGCCACCCGTTTTAATTTCCTCCGAGAGCACATCAACTAGTGATGCAACACCGTGGCAAGAAGAGGCGGCCTGCTCTGCTGTCTGAGGCACGTCCTGAACCTGGGTGTCTGATGAATCCATGTCGGCAAAACGGTCAAGAAGATCTGAAAGCCCTTGATTCCGCTGCCCTGCATCAAGGAGATGGCCTGCGATCAACGGGTCGAATTGCAGCCCGACCAAGTCAATGCCAAGTCGCGACAGGGCAACTATTTGTCGTTTCAGATCGTAGCCAACTTTTGGAACTCGAGGATCGGATAATATCTTCCGTAGCGCTTCGGATGATGTGACCTGCTTTGCAGAAAACCAGACACTCGCCTGAGGACCTGAATCCGTATGGGCCAGAAGAGTAAGGCCCGTAACTTCTGGCCACACGGGAGGCTCTCCTGCTTTACTTCGGCCCCGTACTGCAGACTCAGTGACAGACACAATCAAACAACCACCAGACGAAAGACTCTCTCGCAGTTTCTTCACAGCTGATGTGACTGCAGAATCCTTTGCGGGCAGCACCGGCGCGGGATAGCGAGCATGTTCACCCTGGCTTTCATCACCGAGCGCCAAGAGCCCTTGATCGCTAGTCTTTGACGGCTTTGCGGCAGAAGTCTTTCCGCCAGAAAGACTCTGTACTTTTTTCACAAGCGTCTTAAACCCCAGTTCCTGCAAGAACTGGATAAGCGGCTCCGGATCTGGACGTTGAACAACGGCTGATTCCCATGAAATCTGAATCGGTGTATTCAGTTCAAGCTGAATCAGACTTCGGCCCTGTCTTGCTGTATCTCCGTGTAACGCAATGTTCTCTTGACGCTTTTTACCTTTGACTTCGTTGCACCGAGACAGAATTTCCTCTAGCGTTCCGAACTGCTGCAGTAGACTCGATGCGATCTTGGGACCAATACCAGGAATGCCAGGAACATTGTCAACCGCATCACCCACAAGTGACAAATAATCGACAACCTGATCAGGCCTTATGCCCCAGTCTGTCAGCAGTTCAGCCTCACCAACAAAGGCATTGTTTCGTAAATTTAGAAGCCGAACATGTGGCCCAAGAAGTTGCCGAGCATCTTTGTCTGATGTAACAAGCGTACAGTCACCTCCAGCCGCAACTGTTTGCACCGCAAGTGTGGCAAGCACATCATCAGCTTCGTAGCCAGCAAGCTCGAGACACGGCACACCGAACACTTCAAGCAGTTTCTTCACAAGAGGCAACTGCGGAACAAGGTCAGCAGGCATCTCCGAACGCGTTGCCTTGTAGGCCTCAAATTGCTTATGACGGAACGTTGGCTCTGGCGTATCAGAGCCACAAAACAAATAGTTTGGTTTTTTCTTTTCGGTAATATCGATCAGATCACGCGTCAGACCAAATACAACAGAGACCGGCGTCCCTTCGGGGCTACTCATTTCGGGCAAGGCATGAAAGAGCTGATAGACCCGGGAAAAGAGGTCAATAACCCAGACCGTCTGCCCCGAAAGATCGACATCGTTTTGAGATTGTTTTTGTGCCATAGCGCGGTGAGAAGATCATACCACCCCGTGGACCACTTCGACCACATGCAAGGCAAGACTAGATCACGTGTAGGACGAGTAGTTCCTGCAGCCGCACTGTTCACGCAGAGACGAAGCGACCGCAGAAAGCATCAAGAACCTTCATATCCGCCTTCGCCTACTAGTCACCGCTCGGTGGCTCGTATTCGAAGTCTTTCCATTTCATGGCGCGACGGAATGGCTCGATCCGTAAAATGACCTCACCGTTCTGAAAAATGCGGACCGTGCCACTCGTTTCACTTACAGCAACAGCGACGCTTTTCGTCCGACGTGTGATTGCCGCTGCGGCCCAATGTCTTGCCCCAAGACCTTTCGCTACGGAAACACTTTCTGCTGAAGCATCAATATAACGAGCTGCTGCTTCAATCGTTCCATCAGCACTTACAACAAATGCACCATCAAGCTGTGCTATTTCTTTCAGCCCTTCACGGACACGTCCATCATTGAGTTTTCGCTCACCACGATTGTATCCACGAACTGGATCAAATCCTGTGGAGTGACTCGACTGAATGACCTTTCGAGCGTCACCAACAACAAACAGTGTGCCGACAGGCTTTCCCTCTCGGCCTTCACGACCAATCTCAACTGCCATATCAACTACGACCTTGAGTGTCTCAAGGGGCACTTTTGTATCAAGGTTTCGTAGGTCACGACTCGTCAACTGCCCAAGATGCTCCGTCAATCGGAGCACACTTACGGAATCTACCGTGCCAGCCTCAAATCCACTGTAAACAGCGACTACTTGAGATTCCGGACCTATCTTATCTTCAGCGACACACTCAAGAAGGGCTTGAGTCAACCTCTCATGCACGGGAAGACCAGTCACATCGATCATAACGCGATCCATACCATGGTCTGTAACCCCAACAAGATGCGATTCATCATCTGAGGCTATTAATACTGTTTGCGTACTGAGTAAGTCACGAAGCCGCGACCAATCAAGTCGTTGTTCGACAACAAGAAGCAACGCCGCCGAATCAGTCACATCGACGAGTTGCGATGCGGCTTCAAGGATTTGCACTAGCTGTGGAGAGAGTACTAGTGTGCTCATGACTGCTGACCGCGAAGGCTGAAAAAACTCACGCCGTATGAATTTCCTACTAGAAAGGTACGGGCGACTTGCTTCGCATTCAAGAAAGACGTTTTACAACCGGGTCTTATCATCGTTCGGCAGCGTCGCCTGTCGAATTTCTTCATCAGATCGGGCCACTTCGACTGTCGCAGCAGCCTTCATGGGGCCAGTAAAAGCGACCACATTCCCAGGCAGCACCACACCCCACACTCGCTCTTGATAGATAGACAAGGCGTGTAATGCGTGGCCAAGTGGGCCGTCTTTCCAGTTCCGTCCGGGCTCTCGAGCAAGCGCTGTAGCAATAAATTCTGTGGCTGCAATGATGCGATTCTCGTAAAGCTTTTCTTGATCCAGTGAGGCAACAAGCCACTCCAAAATGTGCCCAGTTGTTTGTACTTTCCGATCAATATCGTCGTCTCGGTTGTCAGGGTACTTAAACCACTCCGTACTGAATGAACCATCTCTATTCTGCAGACGCCGAAGGGTCAGATACTGATATTCTCGAACGTAGGTGTTGGCCCGCTGATACACCCCATCGAGTCGACCCGTTGCTTTCAGACGTCGCTGGCAACCATACGCAAGACTAAAAAGGCGATGCGTTCCACCGCAGGGTGCTGTTCGGATTGGCTGGCGAATTTCTTCCTGCATCAAACGCTCAAGTGACCACATTTCTCCGTCACTACTCTGCCAGACAGCGTCTGTAGGCAGATAATGAGCAAGCCCAATCAACGCGAACGTTAACTCTGTCCCGGAACGGCAGTTCAACTTTTCATCTTCGATGAGATCTGCGACGGTAAAATTCTTTCCACCGAGTAGGAGCGGCGACTTTGCCGAGACCCGACATTGAGCGAGAATCGCCAGGTACTGAGCAGAATGCCCTTGAAGTCCAACGCCGTACAGTGCATGTGGCCTCTCATCGCGAAGGGTAAGCATGACCTGCCCTCGACACCGTCCACCTGAGTTCATCCAACCGATTGCATTGACTAACTCTCCGCGTGGGCCACCAACACGTATCTTTGTGGGAATACCAAATCCGACAAAGCCATGCATAATCTCCCACGGGCTATGGTGAGAGGTATTCATTGGCCTTCGCTGATAGGTCGCAAGCGTCTGAGCGATCCGTACTCGCAAACGCTCCAGCCTCGCAGATTTTGGTGGCAGCGAGCCGATTGGTTTCTTACTTGCATAGGGGTTTGATGATGCTGCAGTTACACGAACAGGAATCTGCCTTCCTCCAGGGCCATTGCCTCCAGAGGAACCAACTCGCTGCTCCTCAAGCACAGCCAGTTCTGAAGCGTCGAGAATGGGCTGGTACTTTGGCTGCTCGTTGGATCCATATGTTGGGTCAATAGCAACGCGAGCAACATGCTTACCAACAGCCTGAATTGCCTCAGCAAAACGAACGAAAGATTCCCAATCGTATTGGGTTTTGGATTCAGAAGGCTTCTTTGATTCATTTGCTGGAAGGCCTGCTAGCTTTTTTTTACCCGCCTGCTGTTCAGCGACAGTCGGTGGCCTCGGCGTCGGCACGGAAATCAGTTGGGGGGTTGGCTCATTCGAACGGAGCAGCCTATCAAGAAATCTCCCCGACCGTGGGGTAGCCGCAAAGATCAACCCCTCCACAAAAACGATACAGATGAGAGCCCCTACGACAGCCGCACTTGTCACGCCCCGACTTTCTTTTCTCCAAGAGATACATCGCCCCCTGAACCAAAGGGGAACACATACTCTGAAGCGAGGAGACTCTTTTTTCACATCAATGACAGGAGGGGGTTGTGGCACAGTTGGTCGCGTCAAGTTGAGGATTCGATTTGTATAGCATTCGTCACCCCACAGACGTTCTGTGGCACACCTGACGTAAGCCCCGCAGCGGTATCAACACATACAAACCTCTCGTGACCACACGAGCGGAAGAGATCTGCGATTACCAATCGGAAATCTTCTGTTGATACAGATAAAGTGTGTATCGGCCGGAACGAATCAGAAAAGCGGCTATCAGCCAGAGGCCCAAAGAACCTACCCAGACTCTACAACCAGAAAACTCGTCGATTCGTCAGGGATTTCTTGCTGCAGGTGTTGTTCCGTCTAGATCAACCCGGGGTTTTTACCACATTGAGCCCAATGCATGCTTTCTTTTAAACGACGAAAACAAGAGAATAAGAACCCGTAGCCACTTCCCCGGAATCTCACTTTAAAAAATCTTGTGTCAATCGATTGGTTTGTTCAAACCTAAAAAATCTGTCGCCAGACCTCAGCAACTGACCATTCTTCACGATACGCAGCAGGATCTTCCGCCCATTCACGCCACGCATTCACATCATTACCAAGGTCACGACCACTCACTTCCTTAAGCGAAGCCACTGCCCGGAATTGGACTGCAGGATCAGGTGCCTCAAGTGCTTCGGCAAGCACGGGAATAGCAGCTTCATTACCAAGAGCACCAAGATCTCGTATTGCATGAAGTCGCACGTCAACATCCTCATCGCTCCGGAAACGATTTGCTAGATATTGAACCGCCTCATCCCCTCCAATCTGAAGCCAGGCATCACAGGCAGCAATACGAACGAGGGTATCTGGATCATCAAGGCCACCAATACAGATTGCACGCGAGGACGGGTTGTCGAAGTCAGCACAAAGTTGCAATATTTCTGCTCTCACTCGAGGATCATGTTCAGCCAACATTTCATTTACAAGTTCTCGCGAAAACTCTGCCTGTGCTTCAGAATCAGCACTTCGTGTTTTTTTTGCCTGTTGCCGTAGTTCTTTAATTCTTTGATCTGCGTTAAGCCCATACTTTTCTTTTTCGATTGCAGCCTGTTGCGAATCAACCCACGGCAAGGAACTTGCACAGCCTCCTACAACACAACTCAGAAAACACCCGGCAAGCAAAGCTCTAGATCTCATAGTTTTTCGAACGGCCGTGGGACGACCCTGAAACAGACATAGTGACATTGTGTAAACAGCCCTCTGGAAAAAAGAGTGTAGGAATTGATACTCTTCAGCGAGGAAAGTACTCATTCACTCAACACTACACCAACACCAAAGCGGCCTGATGAACCCGAAAAACAAACGGCCTGCCTTGCCTAGATCGCCGCATTGCGTGTGCTTCTCCTCTTCGACTTCCCCACAATTGAGCCTCGAGCAGAAATGCAGACGTACGGTACAGTAGGAGTCCGCCCTTTCCTCTAAAAGGAAGTCGTACTGTTTATGGGTAAACACTGTTTTTTTCTCTATGGATTCACTGTTCTTGTTGCTGTGTTCGCAGCACAGGTCCGTTCATCACCTCCCGAGATGGATCAAGAGACCACTAGTACAATCGAGGTCACTCAGCAGACGGCAGAAGGCACCCAACAAACACTGCGTGGCGAACTTGTTGTAGAAGCTCAAGACGGCAGTCTTCTGGTAGAGGATAACCAACAATTGCTTCACGTTGTTCCCGGTGAAAGTATTACCGATCGTGAAATCTTCAACGATGAGTATCTGCTTACCCAAAAACAGCTCGGGCAAGAAATCGTCTCTGAACTTCCAGCCGGGTTTACATTCCTCACGACTCGACACTACGTGATTTGCTATGACACCTCACTCGGATATGCCCGCTGGTCTGCAGCCCTCCTTGAACGCCTCTTTAGCGGCTTTCACGCTTTTTGGTCACAGGCAGGACTTGATGTGAGTCAGCCTGAACGGCCTCTAATCGTCATCATTTTTTCTAGTCGCAAAGACTATGACCGTGCAGCCAAAAAAGAAGTTGGAGAAGCCTCACACAGCATCGTGGGATATTACAACCAGCTGACAAATCGAATTACAACCTATGACATCACAGGAAGCGACTCGATTGACACACCAGCGAGCCAGTCTTCTAATTCGGTAGGTGTCAAGATTTTACAAAACCCTCGGGCTTCAAGTCTTATTGCAACACTTGTTCACGAAGCAACTCATCAACTTGCATTCAACGCTGGCCTGCACGTTCGGCTTTCACCAACTCCAGTCTGGCTAAGCGAGGGAATTGCAACATACTTTGAAACACCCGATCTCTCGAATTCCCGGGGGTGGCGATCGATTGGGGCCATCAATACACCCCGACTCGAATTGGTGGTTCAGCAATTCACACCAGGTCTTATTTCCCGCTTTATTGCAGATGACAAGCCCTTTCGCGACCCAGAAGAAGCGATTGTTGCGTACGCACACGCGTGGGCCTTTGTCTCATTTCTAGCAACCATGAAAAAAGCTGCCTTTTGTTCATATATCGGACAATTCGAGCATAAACCCCCGCTTGCGAAGGACTCCGCAGCGACCCGAATGGCTGAGTTCAAAGCTGCATTTGGCCAGACGCCAGATTCTCTCGAGCCGGAACTCATCCAGTACATAAATGCACTGGCACGGAGAAAACGGCCGTAACTGGTGCCCGCCGCAACAAACGGACCAACCCTCATAACCGGTTTGCTACGGTACCATTTTGCCTTTGCTGTCCGTATGAACCCTACAATCGTTTACAGGCTCGATCCTCCTTGGAAATTTGGTCGATGCCAACCCTTGGACGATATCAAGATAGTAATTCTTTCTGGTGATTGTGTTCGCGAGCCGAGCCACCTGAATTTCCTCAGCAAAACAAAACAGACCGAACTGTAAAAAATGGCTAAGAAAAGAGAAGGACCCGTTCAGGCTCTTACGATCGCACTGATCATCTTTGTCATGTGTACATTTGTTTTGGCAGTGACTACCTATGTCTTCTATGCCCAAAACGAAGATGCCAAAGAGGCAAAGAAAGCTGCTGATGACGCAGCCAACCAAGCACGCCAGAGCCTTGCTTTAGTCGAGCAGACTCAAAAAGATTTGTTGGAATCGAGGATCGGCGTTAACGAAGGTGACTCAATTGAGGCCGTCGATAAAGAACTGGCTGCTTTTCAGGAAAAAGTAAAGAAATATGGTGGAGAAGAAAATGCAACCCCTACGTACCGTGAGCTCATTAAAACGCTTGACAAAGCTCTCGTAAACAAAGACAGCGCAAATAAAACTCTTGAGGCAAATGTTCGAGACCTCGAAGTTGAACTTGCAGCATCTCGCGCATCGTTAGATGAGAAAACTGAATCTCACAGCGCTGCAATAGATGAGAAGCAAAAAGAACTTGCCAAGGTTTCTCAGGACGCACAAAAGTGGCAAGACGATTTTACTGAAAGGTACCAGGCCTCCGTTCAGGAAATTGAAAAGGAACGAGTAGAAAAAGAGCGGTTGATTGCCCTGGAAGATCAAATTAAGAAATTCGTGCTTCCCTCAATGCGCTCTGAATCGCAGGAAAAATACAAAGCAGCCAAAGACGACCCTTCATCACAATTACAAATTATTGCTAAAGAACTTAACGACCAAATAGCGGCGATTAAGAAAAAGAATCAAGTCCTCGGTTATATGCGAATTGCAGACCGGCAAGTTATCGATTACATCCACTCTTATATCAAGAACAGCCTGCCCGAAGATCGCGTTGAAGGGTTTGATGGAACGATAGTTGTTGTAAACGAACTAGAGCAATCCGTTGTAATTGCATTCCCTCAAACAACATCTCTCCGGATAGGCACAATC
>WLWG01000733.1_pt1 | contig 32864 bp, 34 predicted proteins | sample 6712871 | NCBI WGS metagenome assembly WLWG01 (sample SAMN12718693, study PRJNA515312) | sponge metagenome | isolation source: marine sponge | host: Mycale hentscheli | place: New Zealand: South Island, Marlborough, Capsize Point | collected 2003-05-01
CCTATAATATGGCAGGAATAATAAAAGCAAGTATCAATTTAAATGCAATTGATAAATCAAAAATAATCGAAGGCAAGAAAGGTAAATACCTACCTATTACGATTACAGTAAATGATGAACCAGATCAGTTTGGTAATCAAGGTCCTGTTATAATCGATCAGTCTAAAGAAGAAAGAGAAGCTAAGGTAGCTAAAACGTATCTTGGAAATTGTAAGGTAGTATGGACAAACGGTGTTTTTCCAGACAAAATACCTTATGAAGGCGGTGGACAAGCTCCAGCACCAAAACAAGAAGCAAAAGTAGAACCAGATCTACCATTTTAATTTAATAAAATAAATGCAAGTCGAAGATAAAGAAATAAATGGTTTCTTAATTGAAACTTTTAATCAGCACGACTTAGAAGTAGGTAAAACGCAGGGGATTTGTCCCCTGTGTTCGTCTTCTAGGAAACCTGAAAATAAGAAAGCTAAATGCTCTTCTTATGACTGGGAACGTGGTATCGGTACTTGCCATAACTGTGATAAATCTTATCAACTACATACGTTTAAACGTAAAGGCAAAGCTGAGCGTGAGTATGTATTACCTGAAGTAAAACATAAACCGGTTGAATCTAAAGTTGTTGATTGGTTTAAAACAAGAGGTATATCTAAACAAACCTTAGATGAGGTTGGTGTAGGTGAAGGTAAAGAGTTTATGCCACAGACCGGTAAACCCGAGAATACTATTCAGTTTAATTATTATGTAGGTGGAAACTTAACTAATGTTAAATATAGGGATGGACGTAAGAACTTTAAGCTATATAAAGGAGCAGAAAAAGTATTTTACAATATAGATAATACTGTAGGACATGACACATGTATTATAGTTGAAGGCGAAATGGATGTATTAGCTTTACATGAAGCTGGTATTACAAATGCTATATCAGTTCCTAATGGTGCTACGTTAAACAGCAACAACTTAGATTACTTAGATAATTGTATTGATTATTTTACAGACAAAGAAAAGATAATCATAGCAGTAGATAATGATCCACCAGGTATTGCATTACAAACAGAGCTTGTAAGACGTCTTGGTGCTGAAGTTTGTTATCTAGCATCATTTGATGACTGTAAAGATGCTAATGAATATCTAATTAAATACAGTGCATTAGAACTAAAATCTAGAGTCTTAGACGCAAGACCTGTGCCGTTAGAAAACGTAACAACATTTAAAGACATTGAAGATGAAGTTACAGACTTTGTTCGTAATGGTTTTAAACGTGGTTATCAAGTTGGTTTACCTAACTTTGATAATATTTTTTCTACATATACTAAACAGTTTATAACTGTTACAGGCATACCTAGTTCAGGTAAGTCAGATTTTGTAGATCAAATGGTTGTAGGTTATAATAGAGAGTACCAATGGAAGACAGCATTTGCGTCTCCTGAAAATGCTCCTACTTTTTTACACGCACACAAGCTTATGCGTAAAGTATGGGGTGACATGCCTAACAAAGGTGATATTGGTAGAGACAAATGGAATAAAGTAGCTAATCATGTTAATGATAACTTTTTCTTTATTGATATGGAGCGTTATACTTTAGAATCTGTTTTACGTAAAGGAGCTGAGCTAGTTAAACGTAAAGGTATTAAATGCTTAGTTATTGATCCATACAACAAGGTTAGAGACGTTGATTCTCATACTGAAGACGTTAACCGTTACACAATGGAATACTTAACTAAGATTGAAACCTTTGCTAAGAAATATGATGTACTAGTATTTATAGTAGCACATCCAACTAAAATGTATAAAACACAAGATGGTAAAATTGAAGAACCAACTATGTATAACATTAAAGGTGGTGGTGAATGGTACGATGCTAGTTATCATGGTTTACTTGTTCACCGTGATTATGATAATAAAACAACTAAAGTTAAAGTACTTAAATGCAAGTTTCAAAACTTAGGTGAAAATGGTGCTGAAGCTCATTTTACTTGGGAACCTAGATCAGGTTGTTTTATACCTCATGATGTACCTGACTTAGATGAAGCTATGCCATGGGAGTAGAATTAGTTAAAGGTGTTGATTACAATTATGTATATTCTATAAAAGCTAATAATGTTATTTATAAAACATATACTAAAGATACTGTTGATATGTATGAGGCTATATTAGATAAGTTTAATATAAAATATAAAACAACCTATGATAAAGACAGTGAATTGGAAACCACCACCGTGGAGTAAAGAATATAGAAAAATATATTCTTGGTGTTTAAAACACGGAATAAAAATATACCCTGTAGCTACGGCTAAAGGAGAAAAAAATAAAAACTGTTATATAGAAGTTAGTGTAAATGGTAAAACAACGTTATCACCTAAGCATTATGGTGTTAATGAATTATGGCCTAAAATATTTGAGCTATATAAGTTTTATTATGATAAACGTACAAACTAAATACGATAAAGTTTAGATAATATAAATATGATAGAATATAAATTTAATAATGCTAATGAAGCTTTTGACTTCTACTATGGCACAATACCAAATACTGGTGTAGATTTTAGTGGCACTAAAGCAATGTTTAATCAGGGTTTTACTATATTAAACCCATTAGATAATATAATAAAATCAGAGGTAAGAGGCTTTAATAAAATATATGCTGAAGCTGAATGGCAATGGTATTTAACTGGATCTCCTAAAGCACAAAGACTTGGCGAGATATACGGTAAAATACCTAAGATATGGCAGGATATGACTGATGGTAATGGTAATGTTAATTCTAACTACGGTTCACAGTGGGAAAGAGCTTATCAGTTAGACAGAGTTGTAGCTATGCTAAAAGATAATCCAGATACAAGACAAGCTGCGATATCTATATACGATGGTAAAGAAATAAGTAGATATAAATATGATACGCCTTGTACTTACGCTGTACAGTTTACAGTTATAGATGATAAGCTTAATATGTGTGTTACGATGCGTTCTAACGACCTTTGGTTCGGTTTCTGTAATGATCAATATTGTTTTAGTAAACTTCAAGAGATGGTATCTGAACGTACAGGATATAAAATAGGTACATACTATCATTTTGCACATAACCTACATATTTACTATGATCAATTACCTGAAAAAAATACACTAACATCTAGAGCTAAACAATATGGATAAAATAAATTATTATTTATACCATATACCGGGTAAAAAAATAGGTGTTACACGTAATCTTATATCTAGAGTCGTAGAACAACAAGGTTACGACTTAGACGAAGTAGAAGTTCTAGAGCAAAGTACAGATATAAACTATATATCCGACCGCGAGTTAGAACTTCAATTGTCTCATGGCTATAAGGTTGATAGACAAAAATACAAAGACTTATATATAAACCAAAAACCAAAATCAAATAATATGAATGTAAATGCAACCGAACAAACTTCAACATTTCCTTGTCCAGTATCTAAACTTAAAGGTAGATTAATGGATAATATGGGTATGACATGGTTAACATCTCACGGCAAGTTTGAGATTAACATGGATACAATAGCGTGGATAATGGAGAATGTGACTACGTCTATGTATACAACTGAAAGATGTTATATATATAATAAATCTTTTGCTAAGTATTTTAAAACAGTTGAATTTCCTTTCGGTGATGATGCTTATCAAGCTTATCACGATACGTTAACTGAAAGAGTTAAACCAAGTAATGGTAAAGCTTATTCAAGTACAGATGCTAGGTTTCAATTAATAAGAGACTGGGCAGGTGAAAGAGGTCTCTATAGTAAAGGCGATACTAAAACTCAGTTCTGTAAGCTAATGGAAGAAGCTGGCGAACTAGGTAGAGCTATACTAAAAGACGATAACCCAGAGTTTAAAGATGCTATTGGTGATATGGTTGTAGTACTTACTAACTTAGCTCATATGGGTGGAACAACTATTGAAGACTGTATTGATACAGCATACAAAGTTATATCTAAAAGAACTGGTAAAATGGTTAACGGAACGTTTGTTAAAGATGAAAAGTAAAACTATTAAATTCAGAGATCCAGTCGTTGAGAACGTTGTGGATAAGTTTGTATCAAGATCTGATGTTGGCTTTGCTAAGTATGGCCAGTCAATGCATAATGAAAGAACAACCAAACAAAAAGATCTAGCAGGTTATCTTAATGATATACAAGAAGAGCTTATGGATGCTATACTTTATATTCAAGCTGCACGTGAAGAGCTAGCAGAACAAGAAGATCTAAATATACTGAGTGTTAATTCACCTTTACCAGGTGAAGATTTAGAATATGGTTCGCCGGTATAGTAAAAAGAAAGGTCCGGTAAGATCTAAAAAAACTAAGCATGATGGAATACAATTTGCATCAGGGCTAGAAAAACATATGTATATAGCTTTAAAGAAAGCTAAGATTAAAGCACATTACGAGGGACAAACTTACGAGCTTGTCCCTTCTTTTAACTTTGAGCAAGAAGCTTATGAACGACAAAGTAATGGAAAAGGTGAATACCGTAATCGAGGTAATAAAAAAATACTTAATATTAAGTATACTCCAGATTTTATTGGAGATAATTTTATTATTGAATGTAAAGGGCGTGCTAATGAATCTTTTCCCATACGCTGGAAGTTATTTAAAGCTTACGTACATAAACACTTGCCGAACGTTACGTTATACAAACCTCAAAATCAAAAGGAATGCGAAGAAACCGTGAACTTAATTCTTGGGAAAAGAAAGACCTAGCAAGAAGAAAATATGCCGAAAGACAATTACAAAAGTTTATAGACTGGAGCGTTGAATCTAAAGGTTATTTAAAATATAAAGATTTAATTAAATACTCAGAAAAATATGGCACGACAACAATTAAGTAATAAACTGGATAGAGTAAAAATTAAAAGAAAAGGTGTACATGCTAAAACTAAGACATCTAGCTCTACATCTAGTATATTGTATAAAAAGAAATATAAAGGACAAGGTAGATGAAAGAAAGTAAATTATTAGAAATGCAAAACAAAGTTAAAGCTTTGACAAATGTAATTCAACAACTGATAAGTGAAATAACACATCTTAGAGAACTAAGCATAGGTACTTTAGAAACAATAAAGTTAATGCCTGGTTATGAAGATGCCATTGACGCTTTAAAAAAGCAAATGGAAAATAATGTAAAAGAAAAACAAAAAGCAAAACAAAATGGAGCTATCGAACAAGATTCTAAGTGATATAACAGTGTATATGAAGTATGCAAAGTTCGTTCCTGAGTTGAATCGTAGAGAAACTTGGGTAGAACTAGTAGATAGAAACAAAGCGATGCATATTAAAAAATATCCAGAGCTTGCAGAAAAAATAAATGAAGCTTATAAATTAGTATATGATAAAAAAATTCTTCCAAGCATGCGTTCGTTACAATTCGGAGGCAAACCGATTGAAATTAGCCCTAATCGCGTGTATAATTGCGCTTATCTACCAATTGATCACATTGATAGTTTTCACGAAACAATGTTCTTGTTACTTGGAGGAACCGGTGTTGGATACTCTGTACAAAATCACCACGTAAAACAAATGCCACCAGTTAATCAGCCTTATGCTAAAAGAACTAGAAGGTTTTTAATTGGTGATAGTATTGAAGGTTGGGGAGATGCTATTAAAGTATTAATGAAGTCTTATATGGGCGAGAAGAGAAGTTCTACTGTAGAGTTTGATTACTCAGACATTAGACCAAAAGGAGCTCAGTTAGTTACATCAGGTGGTAAAGCACCAGGACCTCAACCATTAAAAGAGTGTATACTAAAAATTAAAGGTATATTAGACGCTAAAGAAGATGGAACACCATTAACTACCGTTGAAGCTCACGATATAGTTTGTCATATAGCTGACTCAGTATTAGCTGGTGGTATTCGTAGAGCTGCTTTAATTAGTTTGTTTTCAGCTGAAGACAACGAAATGATTAGTTGTAAGTCAGGTAGTTGGTGGGAGAAGAATCCACAAAGAGGTAGAGCTAATAACTCAGCTGTTCTTATGAGACATAAAGTAACTCAAGAGTTTTTTATGGATTTATGGAAACGTGTAGAGCTGTCAGGGTCAGGTGAACCTGGTATATATCTTAACAACGATAAAGATTGGGGTACTAACCCTTGTTGTGAAATAGCATTAAGACCTTTTCAGTTTTGTAATCTATGTGAAGTAAATGCTAGTGATCTTGAATCACAAGAAGATTTTAACGATAGAGTTAGAAAAGCAAGCTTTATAGGTACATTACAAGCTGGTTACACTGACTTTCACTATTTAAGAGACATATGGAAAGATACGACAGAGAAGGACGCCCTTATCGGTGTATCAATGACAGGGATAGGGAGTGCCGCTGTGCTGCAGTTGGATATGAAGGAAGCTGCAAGTATAGTAAAACGAGAAAATACAAAGACAGCTAAAGCTATTGGTATTAATCCGGCAGCTAGATGCACGACCGTGAAGCCTGCTGGGACGACATCTCTGGCACTAGGAACTTCATCTGGTATTCATGCATGGCATAATGATTATTATACACGTAGGATTAGAGTTGGTAAAAATGAATCTATGTATAAGCATTTGTCTAAACATCATCCAGAATTAGTTGAAGATGAATTTTTTAGACCTCATGACACCGCTGTAATTAGTATACCACAAAAAGCACCTGAAGGTTCTATACTAAGGTTAGAATCACCTTTTGATTTGTTTGAAAGAATAAAAAAAGTTGCTCAAGAGTGGATTATTCCTGGGCATAGAAAAGGATCTAATACTCATAACGTTTCAGCTACAGTTAGTTTAAAGCAAACAGAGTGGGATCAGGCTGGAAAATGGATGTGGGAAAATAGAGATCATTATAACGGTTTATCTGTATTGCCTTATGATGGTGGTACTTATACTCAAGCACCATTTGAAGATATAAGTAAAGTACAATACGATATGGCTATGAAACATTTAAAAGATGTAGATCTTAGTAAGATTGTAGAGACAGAAGATGAAACAGATCTTGCAGGAGAATTAGCTTGTGCAGGTGATAATTGTGAAATAACATGAGAAAGTTAGCAATAATTGGAGGTCTCAGCTTAATGACAGCTGGGACTTCATATATGGTGTGGCATCCACACGCACCACAGTTTGATTTAAATCCTAACACGTTAGCAATAGCTAGTGGTGGGTTTTTTGTAGCTGTTGGAATTAGTTTTAAATTTTAAATAAATAATATTATGTGTCCATTATGTTTAGGCAGTATTTGCGAATATTGTAAATAGTTATGTTGGGGAATTAGCTCAGCTGGCTAGAGCGCCTGCCTTGCACGCAGGAGGTCATCAGTTCGACTCTGATATTCTCCACAAATAAAAAGGGGACCTCGTAATGAGATCCCCTTTTTTGGTTACAGGAACTTTGGGTATGGTGCCCAGTATTTTTGTTGTTCCTAACGTCCGTAATTAGTTCCAGCTTCTTTATTAGCATCTTTTTCCCAAGGAGCATCTTTCCTACCTTGCCATTCAGCTTTGTTGTATTTTTTGCCTTTCCAATAAAAATTATTATCATCCCAAGCTAAAGCTCCAGACTTAACATCATCAACGTGACCAAGCTCATGCTTTATTACAGATTTAATATGATTTTCAGGTATGTCTTTACTTAAAGTTATATTACCTGAACTTGTAGTTCTACCTAAAACATTAGCATCATCTTCTATATGACTAACAGAAGTATTCATTAGCCTTAGGTCAAAAGGTATTTTTAATTTAAAACTCATGTTACCATTTTACTTTGTCAGCCCAGTAGGCAGCTGACATTTTGCCTTTAGCTATATTTTTAGCATGTCTAGCCTTAAAGCTTTTACGTCTAGCTTTTTGCTTGTCTGATTCGTTTTTCTTTGGCTTACCAGCAGTAGAAACACCTTGTTGACCAAATCTAATAATCTTTTCTTTACCACCAGAGCAGGCTTTAACAATATGAGACTTTGTTTTGTGAGCTCTAGTTCTTTTAGGTTTATTACATTTTAAAGTTTTTTTATCTATAGCCATTACTTTTTCTTTTTTCTAGTTCTACTTGATGCTCCACAAGGTTCACCTGTAGCTACGTTTATCCAGTTTTCTTTTTCAAACCAATCTCTAAGAGTAGCTCCTTTTTTACGAGCACCTTTAACATTACTTTTGCTAGATCTTTTATATTTACCTTTAGCAGCAGCAGATTGCTTAGCAGCAATTACCTTACGTTTTTCTTCTTTGCTCATTGATTTTACTTTCGCAGCAGGTAAACATACTTTTTTAGTTCCTCCGCCTTTAGTCTTTTTTGCCATGCTTTCTTCTTATTGATATTTTACATTGCTTAGCTATTTTAGCTTGTTCAGGTTTTTTACCAAATCTAGATCTTTGCTCCATTACAGTTAATATTTGTATTTTTCTTGCAAAACTTTTACCAGATCTTTTTACTTTAGTGCAAGTAGCATTAGCATCTGAAGTTGTTGCATATTTAATTTTTACAGTGTCTTTAGGATTTTCATCTGTATATAATCTTCTACTTGAGCCTTTTGGTTTCTTTCCTGTACCTTCTTTTGGATCTTTATTTTTCTTTGCCACTGCCTAGTTTTTTCATTGCTGCATTTCTAGCACACTTCATTTTTTTAGCGTAACTAGGATTTTTTTTACGATTAAAAACTATTTGTTGATTTAAACTACCAACAATAGCTTTTTTATTTCCTTTTCTAGACTTTATTAACCAATTAGCTAAATCACCACAGGATAATTCTTTAAACTTACCTTTAGCATCTGCGTACTTACTGTCTTTCCATTCAGGTCTTTTCTTTGCCATTTTGTTTAATATAATCGTACAACATATCTCCAATTTTTTTACCAAAATCTGAATCTGACTTATAATGAGTTTTAGCTACATTTCTACTATCAGATATATCTTCTGCTAAAAAAGTAAAACTATTAGTATTGTTTAAATCGTTTAAATACTTAGCTATAAATCTACTTTGAGCAGAATGTCCTGATGGATATGCAGGTGTTTTCATAGACTTTAATTCAATGTCATTTAACTTTATACCATACTGTTTAGCAAGCTCTTTAGGTCTTGGTCTATTAAAATGAAACTTTAATTTTTTAATAACATTGTCATAAGCATCTAATGACATGTTTTTAATTATTTGTTTAGGAAATTTATAATTGTTTTTAGTTGCAAAATTACCAAAAACTTTCATTATATCATCATTTTCTTTAACAAACTTAGGGTTTTCTTTAGTTTTAGCTAGTTTTTGTATTTCTCTAAAAGTCTCTAATGAGTTATTTTTAGGTGGTTTTTGCATTTTTAATTTACTTAAATCAAAATTTTTAAAATTACTTTCCACAACTATGCATATTTATAAACCAATTAGCTAACTGAACATCTCTTTTAGTGGCTTTATTTCTTGATTTTAGTTTTTTTACTTTACTACATGTTACGTCACCACCGTAAAGTTTGTTTATTCTAGCCTTTAATGTACCGCGATATTCACCACCACGCTTTTTCACTTTTTAGTTTTCATAGACTTTAAAATTTTATCTATTCTAACTGCTTGCCCTTTATGCATTGCTGAAGCTTTTTTAAGCTCACTAGATATTTTTTTTAATTTTTTAGTATCCATTACTTTTTATTTTGTTTTTTTATCTGTTTATCAGTAAAAGGTACATCTGCATCATCTGTTGGCCTCATTTTTATTGTACCATTATCACAGTAAAATTCTCTTTTTTCTCTAGCAGCTTCTTGTTTTCCACCTTCTTTTTTAGCGTAGCCAGCTTCCCAAGCTTTCCAAGCCGCTTTACATTTATTTTTTGATCTCATTTTCTTTTACTTTTCATGTTTTGTGGACCACCTTTTTTTGTACATCTAACACCCCAACCTGAAGCGTAAGCCGATGGCCATACCTTAAATTTCTTTTTTGCTGCAGCTTTGCATGCTGGACTAATCTTTCCCATTATCTACGTTTTTTTGATTTTAATGCTAAAACTTGTTTAGCTAATTCATCTAGCTTACCATCAATCTTTGTACCGTCTTTTACTAATGTAGAAAGTACTTTAATTTCTTCAGATAATATATCATTCATCTGCTCTATCATATCAACTCTTTCTTTTAGATCTTCTATGTTAGCGTGATTCCATTTTTCTTTAAGATCATATTCTAATCTTTTAACTTCTACTGGAGGTAAATTTTTAGCTTCTGCTATATCTTCCTGTAAAGTATAGTACATACCTACAAAAGTTGTTGTTAACATTATTATGCCTATAACTGTTTTTACATCTATTTTAAATTCTGTGTTTTCAGATATTTTCATTATTTCATTAATTCTAAAAGTTTATTTACTCTGTCTTTTTCGTATTTTAAAGACTTTATCTCTTTACTAGATAGTCCCAGGCTATCTAATTTTCTTACTTGCTCTGGTTTATTTAATTTAAAATATTTATCTGTGTCTTCTTTTATTTTTTGTTTTTTATAACCTTCTTCGTCTAATATAGGTTTATAAGCATATCTTCTTGTACTTGCTTCTTTTCTTTTTAAAGCTCTTTGTTTTCTATCTTCTTGTCTTTGCTTTTCAGACATCAACTGCCACTCAGGCCAACCAAGTCCCATAGCTACACGTTTCCAATTTTCATTGTCATCATCTAAAGCTCCTTTAATATTTTCTACTTTTTGATATAACCTATCAAGTGGCACGTTAGTTGTAGATGCCACTACTTTTGCAGCAGCCTCGTATGCTGGATTATTAATATTAAAAGGATCTTTAGCTTCTGGATCTTTTCTACCATATTCCCAAGTAGTCATACCTTGTCTAAACTTGCTTACTTTAATGTCTATAGGAGGAGAAACATCTAGTAGTTTTAAAGCAACATCAGCATATTCAGGTCTTTTCTTTTGAGATCTGTCATAAATATCTACAGCTATATTTTTCAATGTTGATACTACAGCACCTCCAACTCCAAGTCCTCTAAGTATGTTATCACTCATACTGTTTATTGTTTTAGCTCCTTTATACTTTTCTAAAAATGATTCTTGTTCTTCATCGTCATCATTAAAAGCTACAGCAAATAAAGCAGATTGTAGTGTGGTAAATATTATATTTTGTAAAGCTCCATAATAAAGTATTTTACTAACATTATCTTTCCAATCACCTCTTCCATTAACAATGTCTAAACCAGCTTTTTTCATTATTCTTGAATATTGGCTAGGTGTATTTGCAAAAGCTAATATAACTTTACCAGCTGTACTAGCTTGTTGTTGAGATATTTTACTTGGATCAGAAGACTGTTGAGACTCTTCAGACTTAGCTTTAAAATCTTCAAAAGCTCTAGCCTCTGCATCGGCTTTGCTTAAACCTTGTTTTAAATAAGCATTGACTTTATTTCTATAATAACTAGCTCCACCAGTTGCTATTGCAAAACTATCAGCTATTTGAGTTAATACAAAACCTTTTTTAAGCAATGTTGCAATTACAGCTTTAGCTTTGTTTGTACTTGTCTTAGCAGACTCAGCTATTTCTGACTCACTTACGTTTATTTTTAATCCATTACGTCTATCAACTAAATAATCTGAGTTCATTAACTTCATAAAGTCAGACCAATACTGTGGTTGATTAGCAAAAGCTTTACCAGCTTTAAATATATTATTATCTCCAGTTAATTCTATAAAGTTTAATGATGATATAGTCTGTAATACTGCTGATCTAGCATTTAAAAACATTACACCACCAATAGAGTTATTAATATAATCTAAAAATCTAGCTTCTATTCTACCCATAGCAGCACCTCTATTAGTACCTGTTTTCATTCTTCTAAGAGAATCTTCTAAAGCTTCTCTATACTTAGAGCCAAAAGCAGCTTCTAATTTATTTAAGTTTTTAGTTGAAAAAGCTTGTTCGATGTTTTCGTTCCATTGTGCTAAGTACTTTGATCTACCTGTAGTCCTTAAACCTTCTCGCATATCAGTAGTGATAGTCCCAGCTATCCAATTTTCTCCAGGGTAATAGTAACCGTCACTTTTGTTTATTGCTATTAACTGTTTTGAAAAAATATCTATTTCAGGATTTTCTTTAACAAATTGATTAACTTGTTTTAAATCTCTTTTAGATAATCCTTCAACATTGATACCTTGATTAGTCCAAGCATTTATTCTAACTATATCTTCAAAAGTAAAACCTCCAAAAGCTTTTTGCTTTAAGTTATTAGGTATACCTTCTAAGCTATTTTTAAGAGCTTTGAAATCTGCTGCTAAAGTGTTTTGAGCAACAGTTAAATCGTTAATACCTCTATTATAAGGTTTTATTAAATTTTCTTGCATCCACTCCCATTGTGCATCACCTTCTTTACCCTTGCCTAATAAGTTATATAATAAACCACCAAAGTCTTCTGCTGAAGCTGGTATTAAATCAAAGCTTCTTTTACCTCTACCTTCTGACTTTGCTCTTACGTCTGAATATTCTTTAAATGATTCTATACCTGTTTTTTGATATATGATATCGTTCATTTTCTGATCCACAGACTCACTGAATTTAACTTTAGCTTGTTGAACCTTAGACTTAACATCAACTGTCTCTAAGACCTTCTTAACAGCTTCTATGTTCTTGTAAGCGTCATCAGCGAAATAAAAATCGTTATAACCTTCACCAGCTTTATTTAATATCCATTGAGACTTTGCTAATGGTGAACCGTTTTCTAATGTAGCTATATTTTCGATTGGAATATCTATACCTAAACCATCTAAAAAAGTTTTTATTTCCATAGCTGCTGCCATAGGTCTAGCTGTTAATATAAACAAGTCTTTAGAACCTCTTTTGTCAAATATATTTTTAGCTACATCAAATAATGGACCTTTAACACCTTCTTTTATTTTATTAAACTCTGAAAAATCAAACTTAGCTCCTTGCGTAGTCAGCGTCACACTTTGATTTGCAAACTCAGAAGCGTTTAATTTACCCTTAGTCCCATCAGGCATAGTATATAATACATCGCTTTTGCTTTGAGCTATAGTATCATCAAAGTCAAATACTCTTATTTTCTTTTCTTTTACGTTAGGATCTCTTGCTATTTTTAAAGCTTGATCTAATTGCTCTGCAAGACTAACAAACTCGTAGTTAGTGTTGCCTTCTGTTGGTACTACTTCGCTGTAGCTTATTAATTTTTTATTTTCTGGTTTTGCTTTTTCTACTTGCTTGTCTAAGTTACTCCACTTTTCACCTATTATTTTACCTTTATCTTTACCACCTAAAACTTCTACAGGATACATGTTTTCCATGCCCATATTAACATCATTATAATATCTATCTAATTCAGACATTGTAGTATTCCAATTAGGTGGCATATTTTGCTGTAATTGAACGTTGATATTATCATCCATTATTTTAGGTATAATAGCTACTTTGTATTTATCCCTTAGTTGATCTAAATCAACACTTTTATCACCATTAAAATATTTAGTAATTTCAAGAGCTACATAGTCCGTAGGTATAATGTGTTCGTACCTTAATTGACTAGGTCTCATGTCAGGTCCTACATAAAAATATTCAGCAGGTGCAGACGCTTTTAATATAGAATCCATACCGGACGTCTTTAAAGTTGCCATAGCCATTGCAAAATCTAAATTAGTTCCATTATCTTTAATATACTGTAAATATTCCATCATCAAATTCCAAGCTTCACCTGCTTCTTTTTGTCTCATATCATACTCAGCTTCAAACTTTGCTCTTGTTTTAGAAGTAGATTGAGAAGGAGAGGTAGTACTTAAAGTTTTTCCAGTAGATACAAAATTATCATTATCATCTAAAAAGCCTTGGTCTGGCTGCCTTAAAGGTATTGTAATTCCATCTATAATTACTTCGGTTGGAGTAAAAGTTTTTTTGCCATCTTTATCAACACGTGTTTCTCCAGTAATTTTTTCTACACCTGGTATAGTCGATAAGTTATTATCAACATAATCTTTAGTGCCATCGTATATTTGTAATCTCTTATATCTACCATCTTTACCAGCTGTGGCTTGATGTGCTTTCATCCATTTTAAACTAGTAATAACCGTGTCTAAAGCAGCATCAAATGGGCTTAATCCTCGTTCTATATTTTTTTCATAATAATGCTTGCTAAACCCTGTAGAAAGTTCTCTTTGTCTTTTTTGACCTTTAGAACCTTTTTTAAATAACTGTGTAAAACTTTTACCAATATTTAATAATGTCTTTAAATCAATACGAGAACTATTTAAACTAATACCTTGGAAAAAGAAGTCTGCTGTATTCACATCTAGCAATAAATTTTCTTTTTTTAAATACCTTTTTAAAGGTTGGTGAATTTCTTTAGCAAACTTTTTTAGTGTTGCTTTTCCTTCTTCACCAGTGAAATTAACATTGTTAGGACTGTTATAAATTGTTTTCATTAAGGCAGCTTCAACACTTCTAACAGTAGGATTAACACCTAAGTCTTTAAAGTTTTTAACAAATAAATCTGCATTAGAGCTAAATTCAGCTCTTTGATCTTCATTTAAAGACTCACTAAACTTAACAACATCTTGTGATCTTTGCTCTCCAGCTGTTTGATCAAGTACATCTTGCATATTATCCATTACATTATCTATATAAAACGATGTAACTTCATTGCTAGTCATACCAGTTCTATCAGATAAATCAGCTATAAAGTCTGGATCAGTACTTAATTTAAATAATTCTGTTTTAGCAAGCTCTTGAGCTATAGGCTTTATTAATGATCTTTGTCTTTCTATTAATGTAGTATAACCTCCTCTAGTAAAGTACTTGGCAAATTCCTGTGGATCTGGCTTTTGAACTTTAAATATTTGTTTTCTATAATAAGTAGTTTTACCGTCAGCAGTCTTTTTAATATCTTCTCTACCTATTTCTTTTAATTTAAATACATTACTCCAAGCTTTACTTTTAGCTTTTTGTTTTATTAGATCAATAGGCATAGCTCCTATTATAGTATCTCTATTAGCGTTTATAAAATCAACATATTGTTTTGGTGCAAAACCTAATACACTTCTAGTAATAGGTCCCATCTCAGCTTTAATAACTTTAGTTATTTCTTTTGTTATAGCTTCATTAATGTCTTTGGTCACAGTCTCTGCAGTAACTCCTTCTGTTATAGCTAATTTTTTTAATCTTTTAGAAACAATACTTTTAACTTCATCAAACAACTCAGGAGTAATTATAGATAATTCCTCAAAAGATCTTAAATCTCTGCCTTCAGTTTCTTTTTGTTCAGTATCTATTATTTCATCTATTTTAGCTCCCTTAGCATCTTCTATTTGCTTAGCAGTTTCACTGTCTATAGACATGTCATTGTTTATTAAGTCATTTGGCAAATACCCTAATATTCTTTGATTTAATCTAGCGTTAATCCATTGCGCTAGTTTTATATCACCAAACTTAGACATGTTTCTATTTTCATAAGCTCTAACTAGTCCAGGTATACCAGAACCACCTGTAGCCATATCAGAAACAACATCTTCTAATATTTCATTATTAAATCCATCAAAATCTCTTGGTTTTATTAAAGTTTTACCAACTCTAAAACCTTTGTTAAGCCTAGAAGTAATAAAGTTTCTATATAAATTACCAATTTCAAATCCTTTGTCTTTTATAGATTTATCACTATTGTATATCTGATCTACTTCATCAAAAAGTTTTTTATCTTTACTTGACAAGTTTACGGTTTCAGAAGCTTTAACTTGGGAAGCTGCTATTCTACTTTGAGTTCTTGTATCACTAATAGGTATAACTTTACCTTGTTTATCAACAATACTAAATCTATCTTGAGCCTCTGTTAAAGTAGCAATATCTACTTCGCCTGCTGCAATTTTTTTACCAAATCCTAAGAAAAATTCTAATATATCTTTTTGACCTTTAAATTCTATATTGTAATCACCACCAGATGCGTCCATAAGACCGTCATTTAATAGTTTACCCATTATAGCTTTAAAATTATCCATTTTATCTAGATCAACTTTTCCTTCAGGTATTAGTTCTATAAATGAGGATATAACTTCATCATAGTCAAAATCGCCATCTAGCTCTAAATTAGCATTACTAGCGCCCATAGCTCTAAGAGCATCTTTTTGATCTGTATATACTAAGTATTTAATTATTTGATCACCTAAATTTTTAAAAGCTTCAGGATTATTTTTTAATAACTTTCTACTAATAGCGTGAGTATTTTCATGAAGGCCACTAGTGAATCTTTTATTTGCTGTCATGTTTTCTCTAACAACAAAATCTAACTCAAATCCTGCCCCAGATATAGATCCACCGTTTAAACTTCCCTTATTAACACGTTCTATTGTTGCTTTTTTATTACTTTCTAAATTTGCTTTTTTCTCTGGATTAGTTTCTAATTCTATTGCTACATCAAAAGTGTTAGCTATTTCTCCTATAGCTTGTTCTCTTGATTCAAAATCAATAAAAGTATGTCCTAATTTTTCTGACTGCTTTCTATCTTTTTCAAGTTGTTTATCCATTTGCTGCTCAAACATTATGTTGTCAGCTTCTACAGCTATTTCAGTACCAGTAGGATTGTAATTGCTTTTAGGATTTTTGCTAGTTCTATTATTATCAAATAAGTTCTGTGTAGCTTGATTAGTTATTTCTGTGTATTTTTTTCTAGTAGGATTATTTACATCTTTACCAGCCGAATTCATCATTAATGCACCATAAGAACTTCCAAATGTTTCTGTATTATTAAACATTTCCATGCCTTTTTTAGCTGTATTATAAACAGTGCCTATAGTTTCTAGTTCTTGATCTTTCTGTGCTTGTGATTTAGTTTTATCATTGGCAACGGCAAAAGCTTCATTTCTTATTTTTTGTAAATTAGTTTGACCTTCTATAAAATTAGAAGCATCTTCAGGTAACATACCTTTCTCTCTTACGTTTTCCTCAGCAGTTAAATAAGCATCTACAGCTGTAGCCTCGTAAGTCTCTATTAAGCTATTATTATTATCTATATCGGCCTGTACAGATGCAACATCTGAAACAGCACCACTGTTTATAGATTCTATTAACGATGCGTTTTTACGTCTTAATTTATTAGCTAAATCTGTGTTTTTATTTATTATATTTAATTCTTTATTAGCTGTAAAATTTTTAGTACCTGCTACATATAGGCTAGGCATACCACTCATACCAGCTCCCCAAAAACCTGAAGATACAATAGTTTCTTTCATGTTTTCCATAAAAGGTCTACCATCTATTAAGTTTTGAGTACCTGTAGTTAATCCTTCAAAAAACATTTCACCTAAAGTTTCAGGCATTATATCTTTTCTTAAGTGTTTTGAAATCTCTTGTCTAAAACCTTCACTTAACTCTCTTTCAAGTAAATCGTCAGAAACTCCTGCTACTTTGCCAAGACCTTTATTTAATAATGGAGCTGTACTAAAGTATGCAAAAGCTCCTTCAGCAACACCATAACCAATAGACTTTAAAAAAATTTCAGTGTTACTATATAAATCTTTTCCAGTTGTAAACTCTTCATATTTCATGTCTGACATTTTACCACCAAAACTAGATAAACCTATCATACTAGAACTAGATACGTTAGCTGCAGTTTGAATAGCTTTACCAGTTAAACCAGCACTTTTAGCAGCGACACCACTTAAACCTCCTGTAGCCACCATAGAAACAATTATAGGAGCTTGATTAGCTATACTTTGATAAGTATATTGGCCAACATCTGCTAGACTATTAATGTCACCAAAAGCTATATCATCTTTATATTCGTCTTTAACATTTTCTTCCCAGCTTTTTAAAGCCATCATGCCTTGATCAACTGGATCTTCAAAACCTAAATTGTCAGAAGTAATTTTCATAGCCAAACTAACAGGATTTAAATATTGAGCAATTTTGTAAGCTCCATACAGTGTGCTAGTAACTAAGTCTAGGCTAGCTAAACCTAACATTACACTAAACTTAGAACCGTCATTATAATTTTTTCTAATTATATTAAACTTTTCTTTATTATTTTTTAAGTCTTTAGTGCCTTTGTTTATGTCAAGTAGAAGTTCTCTAGCTTCTTCACCTAAATTTACAATACGATTAGTTTGTGCTTTAGCAGCATCATACAACGAGGCAGGTATTTTTCTACCATCTTCAGCTTGATAAAACTTTTCACCTGGTTTTATGTCATATACTATGCTAGAGTTGTTTTTAAATTCATTTAATTCAGAAATATATTCAGAGTTTTTAGGTAATTTAAAGCTCTCTATTTGCACTAAATAATCATTAAGAACATCGTTTTTTCTTTCTAATACAGCAGCTTCTTGACTAACTGTTTTGCTAGCTTTTAATTTAAGATCTTTTTTCTGTTCATCAGTAAGCCCTTTAATACCTTCTATATCTCCTTCTATGTATTTTTCAAAGTTTTGTTTTTTAGCTTCTAATGTTAAGTCTGCTTCATAAAGTTTTAAAGCTTCTCTTTTTATTTCTTCTTCGCTTATTTCCCCACCTGTTAACATGCCTAATGGACTAACTCCATCTTGTAATTTTTGATCTACACTATCTGCTTTTCGCCTTGCTTGTAGTATCATCTTAGCTTGTTCTAAGTAATCTTCAAACTTGTCATTAGTGTATTTTTCTACTTCAATTCTTTTACTACCAGAAGCACCTTTTATCTGTTTTTGAACAATTTCATCTACTTTTATTTTATCAAAAATACTTAAATCATTAAAAGTATATTCTTTTCCAGTAGTTACATTTAATCTAGTTTGATTTCCAAGTTCTTTATCTATTCTTTTTTGCTCATCTTCGCTTAATACAAAAGGCAAAGTAGTATTACCTTTATATTTATATTCGCCAATATTAAACTCTAATTCATCTGGTTCATCATAAGAAGTTAAAGACTTAAACTCAGCGTCGTCTTTTGCTATATTAGCTTCTAGTTCTTCTAAATTTAAACCTTCAATATTAGATAAAACGTTTATTAATTGTTCTTGATTACCAATAGAATTACCTTTAGATAAATCTATTTCTTCTCCATTTATATTTATAGTTGCATAACTTTTCGCACTTACTCCACCATACTCGGCGTTTAAGTTTGGAGCTACTTTATTTAAGTACCTAGTTAAAGTTTTAGCTTTATCTTTATCATCTAACCCTTCTACATCAAATAAACCAATAGGCAGTAATTGAGTTAATTTTTCATTTACAGTTAATACTTCTGGTTTTTTAGATACATCAAAAGAAGTATCACTACTAGCTTCTTCAACAGTACTTTGATTACCTAACATGCCATCTATAATAGATTCAACTTCATCATTCCAATTATAAATAGTATTAAAAGTATTTAAAGTATCCAACTCTAAAAGCTCAATAAACTTTTCTTGGCTAATTTCTTCGCCAGTTGTATCTAAATATGCTTGATATAATATTTCTTCTTCTGGATTCATATGTTAAATAAAGTATATTATTTTAAATAAAATCAAGGGGTTATTAAATTTGCGCCTCTAGGCGTCATAGGAAAAAGTAATGAAGTATTTGCTTCATCAGGTTTAAAAGTTTTAATAAAACTTTCTGTTAAAGCTGCATAATAATTATCATCATTATAAGTTGATAAATCATTACCTAAACCAACATAAACACCTTTTGGGTTTAGTTTGTATTTATTTGCGTATTCTTTTAAAACAGCTTTACCTTGTTTAGTTTTTGTAAATTCTCTAAGTTCTTTTGGTGACACTATTGTAACCGACTCTGTCGGGGTATAAGGTTCTCCTTTAGCATTAATTAACTTAAGGTCTTTTAACTTTCCGCTTTGTGTGTCTAATGTTTTTTTATTTCTTTTACCTACTTCAACAAAATTAAATTCTTCGCCAAATTCTTGTGCTAACTTATTAAGATAATCTTTTCTTTCATTTATGTCGTCTATTTCTATAGTATCAAAGTAAATATTATCTCTTACGCCTTCTTTTTGTCTTTGTAAAATATCTTTTCTGTAGTTAGTTAAACTTACTGGCTGTATTGGTTCAGGATTTTTACCATCATCATCAAAATTATATTCACTAACTGTAAAACCACCTTTATCATCTGGATATATACCTACATTACCTTCGCCATTTAACAAAGAATCATATATAGAAATCATTTCTGGCTTATAAGATGCTATAATATCTCCATCTTTACCATCTTTTTTCATTTGTTCATAAACCTTTAATCCACCAACAAAAACATCCATATCTTGTTTTAAAGTTTTTATTTCGTCAGTATACTTAAGTCTAATTTGAGTTATAGTACTAAGAGGAGCATCGACGCCACCAGCATCTTCTATTGCTTTTTTCATTGCTTCTCTTTTAAGAATTATATTTTCCATTAAAGCGTTTTGTTGAAAAATATTTTTACCTTCTAAGTCTTTTAAACTTGATAATGATTTTGAATTTTTCTCTAGTTCATATACATCTGACTCAGCACCTTCAGTAGCTTTATTAATTAAAGCTTTATTTTTTTTTAACTTTTCTTCAGCTCTTTTTCTATTTAATTCTGCTTGCTTAGCTAAATTAGCTGTAGTAGCTCGAAGTGCTTGATTAAACATTTGTATGCCTCTAGCCGCTTGGTCAGCTCTTGTTTGTATCATTTGTGGATTATCGTATGCTCCCATTTACATTTATTTTAATCAATATTCGTTAAAGTAACTATCATATTCTTGGTTAGACATGCCACTTCGTCTCTTTAATCTTTTATATTTAAGCCTGTTTGCTCTGTCTTGCTTGAAATTATTTCGTTTTAAATTTCTTAAGCTAATTGTTCCATCGGAGTTTGCTCTGGGACCGCTCCCTAACTCGGGGAGTAAGAACCAAAAGCACCTAAAGATTCTACAGCTCCACCTATACCAGCCATCAAAGCGGCATTACCACCGGCTTGGTAATCAGCAGCTCTTTGAGCGGCATTTTGAGATAAACCAGCTAACCTGTTTAACTGCTGTACATCTCTAACTTCTTGTCTTCCGTATACCCCAATTTCTTCTTCTATAGCTTGTTGTTCTAGTGAAAGTTTTTGTTGTTCTTTTTGAGCTTCACCACTCAAGTACATTTGTTGATTTTTTAACTCTTGATTCTCAATAGCAGCAGCTACTTGAGCTTTACTAGATGCAGCTTGCCTAGCTAACGCAGTTGCTGCGCCAGCCCCTGCTCCAGACCTGTTTAAAGCATTTAGTGTATTAGCTAAAGCTTCATCAGTTTCTTCCATACGCATATTAACACCTTGCATTGCTACACTTAAATTTTGAAAAGGATTAACTACAGAGCTTTTTAAAGCTCTAATGTCATCTGATTTATCTATAACAGCTTGTCTACTTCTTTCTAGAGCTTTAATTTCTGCGTCTCTTTTTCTTGCTTCTTCTCTTTCTAAACCCGCTTGATATTTTGCATCATTACTAGCTTTCATTCCCATACCTAGGTTGACAACTACTCCAGTAATGCCTATTACTGCCATACTCATATTAATTAATTTTTAGTTTTTCATGGTTATAATCTGTAGATGTTACATCATTAACAATTTCTTCTACATCAGTTTTATTAGTCGGATGAACAGTTATCCACACACAATCTTCATGTATGTACAATAATCTTTGAGTTCCGGGTTTTGTCATGCCAAAATAAGGAGCTGTTATAGTTTTTAAGCCTTCTGATGAAACTACAGTAGCTTTTCCTTCCATCACAAAAAATGGATGTTCAACCAAATGTATAGCGCTAACTATTACTGAATTTTTACGCATAGTTATTTTTCTTATATATGTGCCTTCTCCAAAGAAATGTTCTAATTTGTTATCACTTATAGTGTCTATATCATCATTTTTTTTATAAGATTTTCTTATTACTGCATTTTCGTGACTAGCTAAATTACTAATAAATTTAGACATTTTTTCTCTAAACTCTATTTTATTTAAATTATTTGCAGTGTTAAGAAACTCATTTAATTCTTTATTCATTTAATATTTTTTAAATTGAAGAAACTACAAAGTTAGATGATGCAGAAAAAAGCTGTTTAGCTCCACCTACATCAGTGCTTGAGTCTATTGACATTTTAACTGTAATTAAATATCCTTTTACTCCACTAACACTATTTCCAAATATAATTTCTCCTGGTCTAGCTACACTAGAATTTACTAAGTTAGCTACATAATGATTTTCTTTTCTATCAAAACCAGCTCTAAATATTGGTTCAGTTAGTGTAGCTGGGTATACATTTCCTGCACTATCATATTGACCCTCTACATAGCTTTTGATACTATTAGTAGTGTCTTGGTACTGGCTAAATGCCCCTGTGTTTTTCACTTGATCAAATCCTTCAAAATCTGAAACATAACTATCAACTTCCCAACCATTATTACCTTCGTATGCTATAGTATTAAAATTTTTAACTACTGTAGGATTAGGATTAAACAAAAACTCTACAAAAGATTCTGCTGGTGTTGTAGCTCCATAAAACTTACCTCTACCATCACTTACGCTTTCATCGTAATGTTGATATACATTACTGTCTATAAAAGTGTAGAAATTATTTTTTAAACTACCCATAAACACTGGCTTGTAACTATAAAAACTTGTCCAACCTTTTATCTGTTCATCATAACCTAGTGTATCAAAAGTATTATCAGCTGAAGATATTGTTCTTGGTTTAGTTTGTAAAGATATAGTATAAGCTGATTGGTGAGCATCCCAAGATCCTAAAACTCTCCCTCTTCTATAAGTTACAAAAGTTATATTAGTATAATCTCCAGCAGAACCAAAGTCAAAAGTTCCACTTAATGTAACTGAAGTAGTAGTAGGTATATCTATTACGGTAAGTCCAATAGACGTCACAGCACCGCCTGATGCAGTTACTTCAACGTCTGCACCTAATTCTACAGTGGTATTAATAATACTTCCTACATCTACAGTAGCGGTAACTCCAGTCGTAGTAAGACTTATAGTTGTAGTAACTGTTTGTCTTTCATAATCATCTGATATAGTAGCTAAAGTATCTCTAAAGTAGTCTTTCATACCATAGCCAGATATTTCTGTTATACCATCTCTAGACAGTCTTAATATAGCTGCTCTATCTTTGTCAGCAAAATATTTTCTATATCCATATATTGCAAACGACTCTGGATTTCTACTAATACCATACTCTCCTAAATAAGGAACATCTTGACCTAAAACATTTATTTCAGTACCCGTCTCTACAGAACCTTGATCTCCTGAATATATAGCATTTTTATTTATTAATATTTTACTAATTTTATTTTCTTGAAATATACTTAAATTAGTATCTTCTGAATAAAGCTTTTGTATAGAACCGTTTAAAGGATCTAAATCTTTGACTAAAGGATCATATATTGAAAATACATTAGTCTCATTAAAGCCTGTTCTAGTATTTAATAAACCAGAATATATTAAACTATGTGCTCTACTAGTAGCGTCTAAATTTGTATTAACTACGTAAGCTCTAACTCCTAGAGATAATTGAAAATTATTAAAACCACCTTTTATTCTGCTTTCTTCTAAATAAAAATTAGCATTAGAGTTTCCTGCAATTCCTTGAGCGGGGAAAGTAGGATAACCATCTGGGTTCCAAGGTAATCCAGGGTAAGAAGCACCAATAGCGCTACTGTTGTCAATTGACTTAAGCCAAAAAGCGTTAAAATATTTTATTCCAATAGTATAACTCATATTATAAATATTACTTGTTTTTTTGCTTTATTACACTAGCTATTAGCAGACACTTCAATGCTACAGTCAGCAGTAAGACCTCCTCCGTCTGACACTCTAACTAATATAGTGTTGGCAGAGCTTCCAAGAGCCGCGTTCGCCCCTTGTTCTGCATACAAGTTAGCAGAAGTACTTCCTGATGAATATTCTACAGTAAAATAAGGGATTAATGTTTCATCTCCTGTAATGAATTGAACTGTCATATCTTGGCCTATTCCACTAGTGTTAAGTAAGTTTGTTCCATTTTTAACTTCATAAGTAACGACTAACTGCCTGCTGGTGACAGTGTCATTAACCGTTACAGCGCCACCACATCCAGATCCAGAAGTAAAAGAAGCGTTTGGTCCAGTAGCTGTAATACTTATAGTAGGTATATTGTTGTAAAGTCTGAAAAAAGGAGATACATAGCTGCTACTTCCTGGAGACATTTGGAAAGTTAAATCTCTAGTAATGGAAGTACCATCAGTAGCGTAGGTACTCGTTGGAGAAACAACCCTTAATGTAAAGTTGTATATATCATTAGTTGAGCTATTATTTCCAAAAAACTTATAAACTGTGTTTCGTATTTGATAAGGCTGAGAACCATCGGCTAAGGCTGTTAGTGCAATTACTTCAAAATCACTAGTTATAGTATTTGCTGGTGTAGCAGAGTCTGTTACAGAAAGTAAACTTACTACAGGTTCATAAGCTAAACTACCATTATTAGCAATAGTTATAGGATCTCCATCATAATCAGCTACTAAAAAGCCTGTTCCAGCACTTAAACCTACTAATGGAGTACCAATACCCATTGATTCCTGCCCATTTGGCCAGCTTAAAGAGTTTTGAGTAGTTGTTCCTGTTGAATCTGCAGGAACGTCTGCAAAGCCATATGGAGTAAAGTTATCATTTGCCGTTATTTGAGTATTTAAATCAGCTATTTTTCCTGCAGTACTAGTCTCCCAGTAAATATCAAGTTTAGACTCTAAAGGAGTTGTTTCGAAAACGCTAAAAATTGGCTGCATTGCTAAATTTTTACCCGCAGGCCAAGGTTCAGGACCATTAGGAGATGTGTATGTATCTTGTTTAGTGACTCTAATTAAAAAATCACACTTAGTTGTTCCACCAGCAGCTGCTATAGTTGCGACAGCTTCAATATAACCTACACCGGGGAAGTCTACAGCATCCCACCCAGAACCTTCGTCAGTTATTGTAACATGTGTAACTGGTCCTGCTGCCGAAGTATGTACTTCAAAATCAATTTGTATACCTTTGTTTACAAATTCTTGGTAAGTAGTATCGTATGGAGAAGGATTTTTAGTACCTTCAAAAACTACAGGCACACTAGTACCGCCAGTTGAAGGGTAATCTACTCCTGCAGTGACTATACTATCAAATTCAACTTGATATTCAGCAGACCTACTGCTAGGCCCTGTTTGTCCAAAAGCTTGAATTTGTTCTTGAGTTTTTGCAGAAAAAATACTTAATCTACCTATAAAAGGGTTGTCACTATAGTTATAAAAAACATGCGCTACGTTGTAAGGATAAACTGAGCTTAAATCATATAAACCTAAATCACTACCTGTACCTATTGTTGTTACTATTTCTAAGTCTTGATCTGGGTAATATTGTCTAGAATTAAAACCAGAGGGCGTATTTGCTGTATTTATAACTCTAGTACTTAATTTTACTGAAGCATTGTCTACTTGGCTTCCAGAGTCTAAATCTCTTTCTCTATCTCTAGTTTTTAATAACGCTTCACCTTCCTCTGTATACGGATCAACTTGAAATTTAACACCACTAGTGTCGGTAAATTGATAGTAACTTGGATCATCATTAAAAGATGGTCTACCTGTTCTAAATATGTTTTGATTAGGACCTAATAAAGTATTATCTTTAGGTATCTTATTTAAATTATCCGCGTGAATAACGAAGTGAGCTATAGGCTCACTTAAACTAGCTGCCAAAGGAGATACAGACTCTCCATCTATATAACCGTTTAAAATACCTGGACAATAAATATTATAATAATCTGTTTGAGTCTGCTTAACTACTATTTTATAGCTATACCAACCTAAAGGGTTTGTAGTACTCCAAAGTCCTGGAGTTCCGTTTTGACTATTAAAACTAGAAGCAATTGCAGTGTTAAATTGAATCCTTAATTGATCCCCAGGCCAAGTGTCTGTTGAATTTATTAAATTATTAGTAAGTGGACTTGCTGGAGGATCTGAAGATAGAAAAACAGAAAAATTACTAGTATTAATAGTACTTGCTGATATTTGACTAGTATCATTATTCGTACCTGACTTGTAAGGATTAAATATTGTAGAGTTTTTTAAAGTAGAACTTTGGGAATTAATTGGGTTTTCAGTAAGTATTACATCAGATTGTCTGCCGTATTTATCAGATAAAACTACTCCAATTTGATATGTTCTATTTTGCTTTAATGTGTGGTTTTGATATTCTCTTCTAACAAAATCATATTGAGTACCACTTGGACCAGATTCTTCTACTTTAAATCCAGTTTTTGTGTTGTAATTTAAAGTTTCTGGTGGAGTATGTTTATCTAAAAAATTACCAAAAACAAGTCTATTACCTATAACTTCTTGAGCAAGTGCTCTAACTGGTACTTGATCATAAACTCTAAGCAAGTCTCTAGTTGGTAAAGTTTGAAATGGTTTTGTTGATTGATAGTTATACCTAAGAGTAGCTCCGTTGTTGCTAGAAAAAGTAGAAGAATATATTGTTTCTAAAAGTTTTAAATTTGTTTGATCAGATTGTTTAAATATTATGTCAACAGATTCTATTCTTAAGTCTGTAGTAGCGCTAGCCCAAGTTGTGCTTTCCGCTGGAGACGGAATTAATAATTCTATATTATTAACTTTATTTTGCATAAAGTTAACTTCAGTTGTTTTAAAAGTTTCTTCTGAATCACTAACAAAAGTAGCAACCGCGCCAATAGCTGGATCAGGTGTAGATATGAAATAACCATCTTGCTGAGGTATAAAACACTCTTGAGTAAAAGGTGATATAAGAGAATATTCACCATTATCAAATTTAAATCTATAAGCAAATCTTACAAACTTATCTCTTAAAAAATCTTTATCTCCTGCAAAATCAGGATCGTAATAGGGATTTTTATTAAAAACTAACCTAGCATTTGACTCTAAAGTAAAAGATGGGACTGTGATTGTAGATGTAGCTCTATTAAAAGTAGATACAGTAGTAACTACAGTATTGGCTTGTTCTATAGTAAGTACTTGCCCTGCATAAATAAGTCCACTAACATTAGTAAGAACTAAAGATGTTACGCCTGAAGCAGGAGCGGTACTTGTACTTGCTGTAGCTCCATCTGGTAGTAGTTCTGAAACAACATCTTGCATGGTTGTTATGTTTTGAACTATAAGGCTATATGTAGCGCCACTACCTCCACCTATTCTCTGAACAGGAGTAATTGAATCTCCGTTTGTATAACCAGTACCTGGATTATTTATTCTTAACAAACCAGTATCGCTTATTATGTCTACTGTAAGCCCAGTTCCCGAACCCCCAGTAGTTTCAATATTGTTTTCTATTGGATAACCAGTACCGGCGAGAGATTGAGTGATACCAGTTACTCTATTTTCATTTAAAGATATTGGCTCGTATGGGTAATATTTAGATAGAGATATTTGGTCTTCATTAGTATAATAAGTAGAGCTATTTAAAGCTCTTGACACGTTTATTTTTCTAGGTTGATTTCTATTATCTGTAAAAAACAAGCTATCGTTAATTAAATTAACACCTAAAACTGGGTTTGTTTTTGAAAAATTAAGGAAATTACCAGAAACTAATATAGTCGCAGTTGTTGTGGTAGCGTTGTAAACAGCTATATGACACTCTGCGTTTGAAGTAGCAAAATTAGATAATCTATCACTAGATGTATCTACAAAGTTAGTCATAAACAAAAATATTCTATCACTATTTACATCCATAAAGAATCCAATAATGTCAATATTTTGTTGAGAAATAGAAGTTAAACCAAAATCAGTTAAAGATATATTACCTAGTATATTTTCTAATGAACCTACGTCTGCACCTTCAGATTTACTTACAGAAACATTTTGAGCATCTCTATATTCTCCACGAGGCACAAGCCTGGCGTCTAAGTCTTTATTCATTTTAGACTTGATAAAACTATTTCTTGCTTCAGCCATTTAATTAATGTTTAATCCACTTTGATTTGCCCCTCATTACTTGAACAAATTCTTGTAGTTTTATATTTGATAATCTTATTTTAGCATTTCTAAGAGCAGCTCTTCTTTCTATTTTATATCTTCTAACTATATATTCTGGTATATTAGCTTTAGTTGATAAAACAGCATGTAGCATATGCATATACATAGCTTCTTCTGCCATCTTAGATATTCTCATATCTCCATCAGCTGCTAAACCATCTGATATATAAGTAAATATAATAAGTTCATTAGCTAAGTTGCTACTAAACATTATTTTACCTTCTCTATAGTTAATATTAAACCAGCCATTGCTTTGAGAAGTTTCAGGATTTAAACCATATCTTTGTCCGTAAGCTACTTTTTCCCAGCCCCAGTCATATACTCCTTCATTATACATCTGATCTGTATAAGCTCCTGATATTTTATAATCTTCAGCACTTGACCATCTTGAATTAGATAACGATGTTCCTTCTAAGTTATCATTAGCATCATCTTGAGTAGGTATACCATTAGCATCTTGTACTGGCACTTGTTGAGGACTTTGATGTAATAAGTTTGTAGGGTATATAGGTCTTTGAACACCTAAACCATCTATTCTAAAAAAGCTAACATAATTAACGTAGTCTTGTGGTATTAATAAAGATAAGTTAGCTGGTATTGTAAGCTCTTGAGATTTAGTACTTTTTAAAGTATCATAGCTAAATTCTTGTAAACCTCTTTTAGCATGAAACATTAAATCAGTTCTTTTAACATTTGGTATTAATTTACCAGCGCCAACATAGGCTACTTGAAAATTATTAATAATATCATTTATAGTTATAGTAGAATAAGTATCATGGTTATCCCATTGACCGGTTTTAGTATCTGTTAAAACTATTTTAACAACTTCACTACCAGTCATAGCTGGAACAGTTACGGTGTTTGCACTAGATAATTGGTATTGAGTAGCGCCCGGAGCACCACTAACTTCTGTCCATTTTATATTATCTACATATAGTTCAAAGTTAGTAACACTAGTTCCAGCGACTGCAGCTATTAAATCTACTCCTATAGAATTATATCCTGCTCCACTTTGGTTTGTACCACCTGTCCAGACAAAAGTAGTTTGTGCAGCGGTAGCGATAAAAACTTGTTGACTTGCGTAATATTGTTCGTTAGTTTGAGTTACTTGTGCCATTTATTAACTTTTTTCGTTTACAGTGTCTTGAGCAACTAACTGTGCAGCTGTTTGTACTATTTGTGGATCTCTTATTATAATGCCACTGTATTGTAATATCTTTAAAATTATTTCTGTTTGTTCTGAAACGTCTAGTTCAAAATTTTGAGCTCCAGTATCAGTAAAAATATAAGCACCAAGACTATTAACTGTAAATGCCCAATTTATTTGAGCTGGTGTTTTTACATAGCTACATTTAATTAGAGACGATATACTAGTTGGATATACGAATATTTTATCATGTAATGTAACTGGTGGGCCAGCAAGTGTATGTTCGCCACGCTGTACATATATAGGATGTGATAATGTTGGAGATGTTAAAGGAGATTTATTGATTAATAAATACTCGTTTTGTTGTACAGGTTGTACAATTGTTATGTCGTTGTAATATATTTCACCTAATCTATGTAAATCAGATGGTAAGTAAAAGAAACCAGGTATTGGTCCTTGAAATGTAGCTGTACCTTCTACTTCAAATGTTGCAATTTTATTTTGTATTTGCTGAACTCTATCAGAAAATTCAGTATTAGTTTGTGGCTGTCTTTGTAGTTGATTTAATTCTTCAAAGTAAGCTTCAAATATTTCTAATTGAACTTGTTGACCTACCTTGTTAAATTCATCAGGCGTCATATAACCTCTTTGTTCTTTGTTCAGTATATATAATACTGTTTTATAAACCGTGTCTACGTTTACTGCCATATTTTATTATTTAAAAAAAAAGGTGGCGATTAAACCACCTTTATTATAATCACTTGTTATTTAAGTTTTTTCTCTATAGACTTATAAACTTCTAAACCTTCGTCTGTTTTAAACCACGCAGCCATAGCTGAGTAAGCATTTTCATCAAACGGTACATTCATTAGTTTACGCCCATTACTTTTCCAAGTAAATGATCTTTGATCAGGAGCCAATCCAATTATATGTTTTTCCACTGCATTAATAGCAAAGTTTCTAAGAACAACATTTTCATCATTAGCTAAATCAATAAACAATTTAGGATTTTGTTTAGCGAATATTAAAATATCTCTTTTTATTTCTTTGCTAGATAATTGAGATACATTAGATCCAACCTCTACTCTTAGTATTGCTTCTGCTTGATCTACTTCCATGTTTCTAGCAGCATTTAAAGCATCTACTTGTAAGTCTAAGAAATCTAATTCATCTACTGCTTCTGCAACATGATCTAACTCTTGGAATAATCTATCCTTATGAGGGTGCTTGTCTAAAAACTCTTGTAAATTTCTTTTATTTTTAGGAACGTGTAATGACCCATTTTCAAAAACAATATGTTTTAAAGTAACTTGCCCTTTTTGTTCATCTACAAACGGTGAGTTTTGGTTTGTAGCATATCTTAATTCTCTTTCATAACCTAATTCTTTGTCAAACCACACAAGAGGAAATCTTCTTGAGTGCTTGCTTGATAAAGTGTAAGTTAAAGGACTTTTGTTTAATAAAAAATAATGTCTATCTTTATATTCCCAAGTATCTTTTTTAACCTCTTGCTTGGGAGCAGGAGCTTTTTTTTCTTTTGTTTCCATAATATAATATAATATAATAATTAAAAAGACCCCGCCGAAGCGGGATCTTATATTAGTTTAATTAACTGTGAGATTGAACACAATCAGAAACCGCGTAAGTAGAAGTATCAATTGATACAAGTTTACTTGGTTGCACTTGTGATTCTCTAAGAGCGTCAACTACTAATTTAATAAAAGTTGGTACTCCAGAGCCAACAGCCGCGTGAGTCAAAGTAATAATTTGATTCTCACTATGAACCATAGAATAAGTAATTACAGTAGAAGTAGATCCTCCTGTAACTGCTACTATGTTGTCTGTTGGGATTGGTTTTGTAGTGTTTTCTGATCCTGTTCCAGAACCAGCTACTGTTACATAAATATAACTCATAATTTCTATATTTTTAAATGTTAATAATTAATTAAGCTGTAGCTTCAAACAATACGAAGTTATTAGCAGCTTGTGTAACTAAACATCTTTCAGTTAAGAAATGTACTGTCATAGCATCAACACCATCAGTATAAGCTCCACCAACTGAACCAGTAATCCAGTTCTTGTATCGTCTATCTTCAGTTTCAGAAGCTCTATATCTTACATGTAAAAAAGGACGTCTGATATTTGATCCTAACATTTGATCGTAAACTGTAGTAGTTCCAGCAGGAATTAATACACCATCAATATTGTTAACTAAACCTCTAGTAGAAGCATCGTTTAAATATTTCCAGTCAGTTTTGTAGAAGTCATAAGAACCTCTTCTAAACCCAGTAAAACCAAAGTTAAGTGCCATTTCTGATTCATTATCAAATAAACCATAAGAAGCAGCAGCAGCAGAAGCAAAATTACCATTCATTGCAGCAATCATATCATCGAAATCAAGAGCAGAAGCTCTAGATAAGAATAACATGTTTTCTTCAATAGCACCTTGCTTATCTAATTGCTTAAGAATAGCATCAAAATCACCCATAGCACCTGAACCTGGAGCAGCTGCACCAGCGAAGTTTTGATAAACATTACCTCTTGCTTCAATAGCTTTGAATAAACCTTGTGTACCTTTTAAGTTAGCAGTCCAACCACCACCTGGAACAACAGTATGCCCAGCTAGTTCACCTTCAACTAACGCCATTTCCATATAATCTTCAAACCTTAGTCTTGTTTCAGACTCAGCTTTTAAATACCATAAGTATCCAGAAGTACCATCTTCAGTAGCAACTTCAATCCAACCAATTTGAGAAGCATCAGAACCAGAAACTTGGTACTTGTCTCTAATTATAATTGGAGAATTGTTAAACTCTTGAAATTCAGGAGTAATAGACTGCATTCCGTCATAAGGACTTCCAGAACCACCACCACCTTTTTCAAATTCAGAACCGTATACAAATACGCTCATGTCACCAGCAGTAGTTAATCCTGAAAAAGCAGTATTAATCGCAGCAGCAGCATAAGGAACTACTGTTAAAGTAACGACGTTAGCAGCAGGTGCTGAAACATTAGTTACTAAAGCTCTACCAGTAGTTAGACCTGTAGCAGTGTCAGTATAAAGAATAGTATTACCTTCTTTAATAGCACAGCTAGCAGATGCTGTTGCAGCACCAGCTGAATTAACTGGGCCAGTAGCACTTAAGTCAACTTCAAGTGTAGTACCTGATGCATAATTAGCAGTGTTATAAGACACATGTAACCTAGATTGCTCAGACCATAATACTTGATCAGAAGTCATAGGCATTTCTGCACCTACCATTCTCAAGAAACCAGATAAAGTTCTGTTTCCGTATCTTTCTACTTCAGCTTCGTAAAGCTCAGGTAGATATTGTTGTGCCCAGTCAGATGAACCATCAGCAAAATTTAAATAGTTACTATTTAATACTGTTTGTTCAGCAGCTGGAACTAAGGAAGCGGGAAAAGACCCGCCAGTTGAAAATCCCATAATTTTTGTTTTTTAAGTTTTAAGTTTTATTTTTTTCTTGTTATTTTTAACTTAGAACTATTTACTCCACTAATTGCTTTTACCTTCATACCATTAACAAACATTTCACCAGAGCTTGTAGCTCTAACTTCATTTGTTATGTTTTTAGATTTAGCATTAACATCTCTTATCGCATCAGTTTTACCTTGTTCGTAAAAGTGCTTTGCTATTTTATCAGCATTACTAGCAGTGTATAAGGCTTTGTGATAACCTCTATAATCTTTGATTTCACCTTTTTTATCTAGGAACTTCCCAACAAAATTATTTAAATCAGATTGATTTTGAGCAA
>WLWG01000737.1_pt1 | contig 32746 bp, 44 predicted proteins | sample 6712871 | NCBI WGS metagenome assembly WLWG01 (sample SAMN12718693, study PRJNA515312) | sponge metagenome | isolation source: marine sponge | host: Mycale hentscheli | place: New Zealand: South Island, Marlborough, Capsize Point | collected 2003-05-01
CCATCAACACAGTCATTAATTGACCCATGTCGAACTCAGGTAAAGCAGGGATCTCCATGCCGTAGGCAGCAACGATAAAAATAGCCAGAGGCTGAATGACAAAATGATAAGCAAAGGCAGTGCCGCACACCCAGCCCACAAAAGGTCTCCAACCACCTTTCCAGACAGAGCCACTAGCTGCTTCCGCTTTATTGACTTCAACTTGTGCGAGGGCAAGTTCCTGTGCATGCCTGTCTGCCATCGTTGAAATCTCATGTGCTAGTGCCGCTTTCTGATCTTTATCTTCAACAAACTTATCTAAAAGGCCTGTTACAGGGCCAATAAGTGCATTAAGTAGAGCCATAGTATCTCCTTATTTATCACACTTACATACATCAATACCTAGCTTTGCTAAAACCCAAATAAAGATGTTTTTAATTTTGGTGTACACCCAAATAACTACATCTTGTATTAAATCAGCTACCCAGATTAAAGCGCCTAAAGTGCTTTCAAGTACCTTTTCTAATAACCTTGATATCATATCCGACTCCTATTAGGCAAATTAACAACCGTTAAATTTTGTACCTTTGATCGCGGCTCCCGCTCCACGCATAGTCATACGCTTTACAGTGTCTCCAGCCATAGGTGCCTCTGCAGTTTTTCCATAAGGAATACGACCTTGATCTTTAATGTCGGCATACTCTACTGCTTTTGGTGGGTTAGATGGGGCAGAACCCATAAACTTTACTTTTGATTTCATGCTGGTCTCCTAAACATATTTATTTACCTCTTTCCTCTAACAATTTAACCCGAACTTTCAAGTCATGTATATGATAAAGTATTTCTTCTTTCAGTTCTTGCCTTGCAAAGGCATTTCCGGGGCTTGGAACAATGACTCCTTGAGGGCTAATCAATTGCATTTGATTGGCGCGAATCAGCTGAATGTCTGAAGTGATCTCGCCAATGCTAGAAATGACCCACCACATCGCCGCCAGTAGAACTGGAACTAAACTTGCAAGCGCTTTGGATAAGTCAAAGTTTTTCATTTCATACGATTAATCATATCAAAAAGAGTTTTTACTTTCTCTTCCAAACTTTTAACCCTTGCTGTAATTTCAGCACGAAAAGCAACCGCAATAGCAGCAACAGCTATTAAACCAGACACAATTGGCCAAATATCCATAAAGTCATTCATCGCTAAGACCTTTGTTTAAGTAACTCACGTTCCATAGCAGATTGTATTCTAGCAGCCGTTTGAGATTCTTGTGATTGAAGTCGTTGCTGGAATTGATCTTTTCGAGCCTGAAGAGCTTGAGCATCCAAGTTAAGCTTTTGAGCATCTAACTGAGCATCGTTCTGTTCAGCTTGGGCTTTAAGTTGAAGTTCAGTCTCTTTCAACTTGACCAACGGATCAGGCTGACCTGCTCCAGATAACTGACCAGACAACTGTTTAACCTGCTGCATACCCTCTGCGACAAATTGAGCAACCAGTTGTTCCATTTGAAGCATTTCTTCTTCAGGAGAAACTTCTTGGCCCGATTGCGCCCTTTGTTGCGCGTAAGTAGTCATCGCTTGTTCTTGTGCTGCAATCTTTACATGTTCCATTACATGTTTTTGTAAAGCCATAGCTACCGGAGGTAATGAGCCAACCATTGGACTAGAACCAAAAACCAAGTGCGCCATGATATGAGATTGATGATTCTGACCCTCAAAGGCTTTCAAGGGAAGCATATCCAAAGAATCAATGTTTTCCTGAGCAGGGTCTAATGGTCTGGGCTCTTCTTCAGGCACGGACTTCATTATTCGGTCCGCATCGGTCACACCTAAAGCCTCGTACATGTCACGATAAACTTCATGCATGTTGTGTAATTCCGGTGCAGCACCCGCCAATTGTAGTTTTGTTTGCGCTAGTACGATACGTTGCGCCTGACTGAATACGTTAGGGTTACTTACCGGAATCACATCTACTCTATCATCAAAATCCGAACGCATAACACTTGCTTCGGCACCAATAACAGAGTATGGATATTCTTGCGGTAAACTCTCACTCATCACACGAGACAAAATCTTAAACTCCTGTCTCATGCCGTAATGCAAACGTTTATGCACTGCGCTCATCACACGAGAGCCTTGCTCCATCATCGCAATCGTAGTGCCTACCGCCGCACTTTGATTACCATCACCCACTTTTAAATCAGTAATCGTTGCAAACCTCTGACCCGCCTGAACTACAAAACCTAACAGTTGAAACAATGTCTGGTCAGGACCCTTAAAAGGTAAGGGCATAAGGGAGTCACGGATGGCACCGCCGGGAGCGTCCACATCTCTAAATTCACCGGGCTGGAGTGGATCATCATCGTCTCGAATACGAAGTCCTCTGGCTTTAAAACCAGCAGGCAGGTTGGACAAAGTACCCGCATCGATCAATTGCCTCAACGCAGCAGTAGCCGTCCGTGACAAACCGCCAATGGTGTGAATAAGTCCTAGACCGTAAAAACCAAAACCAGGTAAAAACTTAAAGTGAGTAAAGTATTGAATCTTTTTCTTTAACTCATCGTCTTCCCGATAATTACGTCTAATAGATAAAACTTCACCATTGTCTTCTGAAATCGTTACGATGTAAGGAACCTTAATTCCAGTAGGCTCACCTTCGTCATCCGTCTCTTCATAACCCTCTAAATCTAAATCAACATGACACTCCAACAAGGTGCAGTCATAATCAATCTGCGAAGGCTCTACACCTTCAATTTTATTTAATTCTTCCGTAACACCGTTCATTCCCGCCTGAGCAGGGATAACATCAATGTCCCGATAAAAACCTGCAATCTGCTTTTTTCTTAAGTCATTAAGACTCATCCTGAAAACTTGCGTAATATTAGGACACGTATCCAAGTCCGCCGTCTCATAAGGAACAACTAAATTCTCCGCAGGTACAAACTTAGATACCGCACGACCCATCGTCTCATCATAATAAGTCTTCTTGAATGTCGAACCCGCCAATGGCAAATAGAACAACATCTGGTCCATGTCCGGCGTGTAATCTTCCATCACATCCGTGATGTAGTAGTTCATAAAATTCTTAACGCGCCGCGCCTGACTAACCTTCTCTCGCGTCTCCTTGCCCATCACAACAGTACGAACAGGACCACCCGCCGGTAATAACTCATTAAACGCTTGGGCTTGAAATTGTGTCGCTGCCTCTGCCAACAAAGGATGCGTCACGGACGACGCGCCTTGGAACGGTTGCGTTCTTTCCTCGTAAGAAAAACCAAGCAGTTCTAATCCGTCCGCGTAGGCCTCTTCCCATTCCTGACGACCAGCCTTGTTCGCATCAAATTCTCCCAGTAACTCACCGGCAATGCGTTGTAATTCTCTAGTTGGAATATCCTCAGCAAGATTATCGTAAAAATCCCCGCCGCCTTCACGCTCATCCATCGGCTCAAAATCAATTGTAACGCCCCCGTCGTCGTCTTGTTCAATCTCAATTTGTCCAACGTCTTCTGCTTCAATCATCGCTTGGACCGTGTTCCGTGAGCCGGGGAGCTCTAGCTCTAGTTCGGCATCCAAATCCGCTTCGTCAAGTTGCGAAGGAACCGCATTTTCCATGAAGGTTCCAAATCCTTTGTTAGCCTCTGCCATAAACGATCCTTTAGATAGTATTTTCGCAATTATACTAGATTAGTAATATACCCTTACTCTAGCAGAAGTTTCATCATTTTCCCAACTATCCGTCGGTAATTGAACAAAATTTCCTTGACGATACCGCATTAAAGCCTGCGTCATACTATCGACCAAGTCGTCATATTCGCCATTTGGAAAGGCCGCAACCTCTTCAATTAACTCGTCCGCGAATACTTCGTCGGGGACCCAGACCATTCCCGCCTCAAATAACGGTGAAACACTATGTACCCGCGACACTTTGTCGTTACCTTTACTCGGTGTGAAGTTTACAACCGGTATACCCATGTTCCGTAGTTCGTGAGTCAAGGGCAAACCACTCGCCTTCGCCTCCACAATGACGGTGTCGGGGTCCCAGAACTTATAATTCTCCAAAGCCACCTCTTTTAGCTCCGGAAAATCCCATCGACCCTTCTTGCTGTCCAAAAGTATGAGTCCCGGCTGCCCCGATTCGTTAGGATAAAACACGCCCCACGTCGTAATAGCCGAGAAATCCGACGTTTCGCGCTTGGTAAACGCCGTATCATAACTCTGAATTACAAACTGTAAGTTGGGTACCGTCTTTTTTTCCCATTTATTCCACCATTCGCGTGGAATTATCGCGTTTTCCTCACCAGTCGGGTTCTGCTGGTACTGCGCGTTCCATTTGCCCGGCGGAATCGACGCTTTTACAGAAGTCAGATCCTCCAAACTCCAATATTCCGGCCAACACGGCTTACCATCATCAAAAATAGCCGGTAATTCCACGACTTCCCACTGATCGGCCAACGGATCTTTAGCCATCGCCCTCAATAACTGACCCGTCATGTCCTTCTCAGACCACCGAGTCTGCACCAACACAATACTCCCACCCGGCTGGAGCCTCTGACGGGGGCCCCCTGTGTACCAATCCCACGCATCATCAAAGCCACTGACACTCATCGCCGTTTGCTCCGAGTGCGGATCGTCAATAATCACCAAATCGCCACCACGACCCGCCAGGTTAGAACCTACACCCACCGCATAGTACATGCCACCCTTGCTCGTGTCCCAACGGCCCGAAGCCTTACTGTCCGCGGCCAACTGTACCGCCGGAAAAATCTCCTTGTACTCGTCGCTATCAATCAAATTCTTCGTCTTACGGCCAAAGTTAACCGCCAACTCCGTCGTGTGCGTCGCCTGAATAATCTTCATCTTCGGGTTCCTGCCCATCATCCAAGCAGGAAACAAATACGACGCAAACTCAGACTTCGTGTGCCGTGGGGCCATGTTAATGATCAATCTCTTTAACTCACCCTTGGCCACCCGCTCCAACTTGTCTGCAATAATCTTATGGTGCCGACCCGCAATAAAGTCAGGCCAGACAGTACGAACAAATCCAATAAAATTATTTTGTGAGAACTCGTTCTTTTCAATCTGCGCTAAACGCAATCGAAGCTTTAGCTCACGGTCGTTAGCGTTTAAGTCTGCATCCATCGGGGGACCCTGTAAAAATTATAAAAAACGACTGTGCCAAACGCCTATGTTTCACGTGAAACAATTAAATCCAATATCCTGTCCCAATCAACCGCACCATCAGAACGATACACCGGCTTAACCTTCAACCCGTCAAACTTTAAATCCATCGCCTCCGAACCCGGATACAACGATATCGACTCCGGCGTGGGGGCCTTGGTCCGTGTGCCGCGGTCCGCGATCCGCAGGACAAGAACCCATGTACTCGCATGCTTGTGCCGACTCAACCACGAGACCTGATGCGGTCTCAAATCCACCGCATTAGTCGTGGACGCTTTTAATTCAACAAAGTGAAAGTTTCCCGACTCGTCGCACAACACCACATCCGGCACACCGGGCATGGCCCACGTTTCAAGCCTCGTGTGTTCTATCTTCTTCTTGCTCTTCTCCAAGGCTGTCTTCATCGTTTTCCAAAGACCGCTCTCCCTCTTCAGGGCTGTTCTCGGAATCTTCCTCTCGTTCTGGAGTAACATCAATCGTGATCGGGGCATAACCTTCCTTTATCTCCTCTAGGGCTTTCAATACATCTTCTTTAGACATCGAATCAATAGAACCATGTCTGATTTCAGATTTGTTAATATATATGTCTCCGTGGGCCTGACCACGTCGGTACTCCGCCTGAACGGCAGCAGAATACGCCCCGTTGTCCAAGGCTCGATCCCGGATAACCTGTAGATCCCTTATATGTCGCTTATAGTCAATCCCATACTTGTGATCAAGCTCGTCCCGATAAGCCTTAATCTGCTTAACCACATGTGGGCAAATAGCAGGATTTGTCAACTCATACGCTCTCTGGTGCGCCGATCCTGTCGAATATCCCGCATTGATCGCGGCTTGACGCAACGTTATCTGTCCATCCTTAGTTACCAACTCTTTGACAAATAATTCCTGCTTTCGGGTCAAGGGTTGTTCTTTGAGAGCCCTGCTTCGCGGCCCAAGGGCTCGGATAGTCTTTTCCTTGATCTTTGCTTCCTGTTTATTCTCTCGCTTCTTGACTACTTTGTTATAAGCCTTGAGGGCTGCTTTCAGATCACTGGTTGTTGGCATTGTTTTCTCTGTAAATGGGTATGGGAATATATGCGCTAAATTATAAAATTTATAAATTTTTTTGCAAGTAAAACATGATATGAAATTTTTGACAAATATTTGTGAAAAACATGGCCCTTGCACCCGGTGACAGCGACGTGGGTCTGTGGGCATGGTGCATCGCAACACGAATCACGGAAATTGACCGAATGACCCGATAAACAGGGGCCCCGAGCAATTTTGCATTGCCACATTAACGCTGCCGATCCGATCCACGGCCCGCGAAAAATGGCCCGTGCTCTAGGATGAACTAGGAAGCGCACCACGGCCCGCAATTCATTGCGGGTAGGGTTACCCACTCCGGCTCGATTAAAACGCCTCACGGATCACGGGTCACGGTTTACGGTACGTTTAAGACGGCCCGCGGTCGGCTGGTCGGGCCTTGATTCACTGACAAAAAAAAGGCCCGCATAAAGCGGGCCGGAGTGAGTGGAGGCAGCCGGTTATTTATCGACGGTCAGCCGGTGCGCTTGAATAATAATGTCGGGCCATGTCTTCGCGATCAAGTGCAAGTTCCCGCTATCGGCATGAATTAAAGATTTGCCTAAACCCTTAGCGAAATCGCCACATATTCCGCGCTCTAGCGCTTCAGCAATAACGATTCGATCGGACATAATAAGCCGGTGCGCTTTTCGTTGTTCATCGGTTTGACCCATGGCAGATTTAACCCACGGCATCAGCTCAATATCTGCTAGACGTGAGCAGAAGTTTACGGCCATTGATACCGCGATCATGGCCCCGCTTCGCTCACTGTCGGGGATACGGTTTACCACTTCCCAAACTTCGTCGAATTGTTTTGGAGTGGCGCACATTGCGTTTTTTTGTATTGGATTTTTCATGAGTAAACCCCCTCAAATTTAACGCGGGTTAACAGTGCCCCAACGGCGTCGTGCTCATGATGAGGATAAACAAAAAGCTTTTTTTCTTTAGGTAAAAATTTTGGATTTGACGTTCCACAAATTAACTTAAAAAAATCATCCGCGGCATGCATGGCGTCTAGCTGATTTGCGTCGGCGTCAATCGTTAAAATATAAAGCGGGTATTCCGATTCGCCCTCTAAGAATTCGGCCTCACTGTTTACCGTTTTTAAATCGTAATCAGAAAAAACATTTTGATAACCTTCGCCCGTGGGAAATCCGTAGTAGTGCTGAAATAAAACATAGTAAGGTTTTTTGTTTTCCATTTTTTAATTCTCCGTGTAGTTGATTAATTCGCATATGCGAATGGCAAATATAGCACGAAAAAAAACCGGCGTACAAGGCCGGCTTTTTTTGGGAATTGGTGAGCGCGTCAGATATCGAAGACAAAACCGGTTTTGTCATGACGTGCACGGCCTTTGGCTTTTAATCCGATAATGACATTTTTATCGTCCAAAAATCTCAAGTCCGATTCATCGCCGTTTATAACTTTTCGGCCCATAAATTCGGCCGGTAATCGATCACGAAACACGGCGGCGGCCCTCATACCCTTAGCGAGAGCCAATGCGTTAAACCGTGCGAATCCATCCGCGCCGGATAGGGAAAAAGTTAGATCGTAATTCGCGGGTAACTGATCGCGGTTTTTCGCATCTTTCGTGTAGTCGTAAAATTGAACGTTAGGGAATGCCTCAAAAATATTTCGATATTCGATACCGGCACGGGTAAAAGATTGGCGCTCCCATAAAATATCAGACGTGCCATTTAACCGGATAACCGGCGTTAGATTTTCGCGTTTTGCTTTTCGGATAACGGCCTCAATATCTAGGAATAAATTATCAAAAAAATATGTTCGATTCTCTAGGTAATAAATCGTTTTTTTAAGCCGTGCGACTTGAATACAATTCATCGCACCACGGCCGGCCGTGTTTAAACATCCCTCATAACATTTTGCCGATGGTGCAAAAGGGCATAGATTAACGCCGGATAGATCGAACGGCGCGAGGTATTGGATACCCGTTAAAAATCCAAACTTTTCACCTTTCACCGTTTTCGAATCCGCGCCAATGGTTAACAATTTTCTGCGGGTAAATTGTGCAAGTGGTAAATCGTTCATTTTCATTTTTATAATCTCCGTGTAGTTGATAAAATCGCATATTGCGGTATCTAGTATAAAACCAAAGCAGGAAAACATGCAAGCGCACAAAAAAAGGCCCCCAAAGTGGGGGCCGGATAAAGCGCGAATAAATAAAAATTAAACTACATCAGAAACCGCGATTTTTTCGACGTGAACACCAAATTTTTTTAAAACTTTTAAAACTTCATTTTCGGCCCAATCGGAAAGTTCTATTTTTTCGTATTCGTCCGGCGATAATTTTTCGTCAATTTTGCGTGATTGTAAAACCCACGATAAAAAATCGTCATAATCAAATTCTTCTATAACGTATAAATCGTTTTTTGATCCGGCTCGTATTTTGATTATTAAATGATCAGAAATAGGACGCGCTCCAACCGCCCAATTTCCCGAATGCTGATATGCGTATTTTTCCATTTTTATAATCTCCGTGTTAGTTGATTTTTTCCCATATGGGAACCCCGATATTATCACGGTTTTATTTTTGATATCAAGCGCACAAAAAAAGGCCCCCAAAATGGGGGCCAAGGTACTACACGGAAAATACTATTTTTTGACTATGCGACCATTGCGACTCGAGCCCAATCACTGCGGTTAAGATTGAGCACTTGACCGCCACGATTTTGCCATAAATCGACATCATCAATATCAGCAGAATTTGCGACATTGGTGACGGCATTCACAAGAGTCGCACGGGTTACAGGTGATCCGGCCTCATAACCGGATTGGCCTATCGTGTTAAGTAAACCGTCGAGCACATTGGAGGTTTCCTTTTTGGTCAGCTGTAGAACTTTTCCCAGACTCTGGACGGCCTCGGATTTTTCGCCATGGATAACATCCAATTTTGCCAAGCGCATAGACTCCAAGACCGCGTCGAAATTCTCACGGCTCGCATACGACTGTACCAAATCTCTAACCTTCAATTCTAGGGCCTTATTATCGGCATCTTTCGCCTCACCTGAGAGCAATCCCCAATCCTCCGAATCTCGGGCGCTAGTGATATGTGAACTGCGATGTTTTTTCTCCGTGGTCATACCGTTGAGGCAAGCAAGCGTCCAAGTCATGCCGTACACAAGAATGGAACCGGAACCGACCTCGCTGTTACCTAACCCAATTCCATTTGCCATTACATCACCTACACCGGCATCGCCTTTTTGAACCTCGGACTTTAACCGGAGATACATTCGGCGCTCGGATATGTCTCCCGATACGACCTTCCACTCAGCGTCGGATTCCATCAATTGCGGTAGCGTGGCTTCCAACAAATGAAGATTGTCAAACGTCTTAAATTTATCGCTCACAAATGCTCTGAGTTTTCCATTCGATCCGATCACGGTTTTAGAGGATGGGCCGACATTGTCATGCGTTCGAAGCATTCGAACACTTGGAGTTTTTCTCCATAGCGCATTGACCACCGAATCAAACTCGGTGGGAACCTGCTCTTGCAAGCGTCTAGCCGTTCGAACGTCGATACCGGCATTCGCCGATATCTGACCAAATGCTACCTCGTTAATGTCGAACAGTTGAGTTGGTACACCCTTGGAGGCTTCCATCACCACATAAGGTAAACCATCATCGGTCGTACCTTTTTGGAGGTCATGCGTGGGGGCCAAAAAATCACGTGATCTATCGGATTCCCCTTTTACTTTTCTCATTAAATTTGAAAGTGTATCTTTATCGTTTTCGATGCGGTGTTTATTGTTTTCTATAACATTCATTTTTAAATCTCCGTGTTTGAGGGCCTATCCCGTGGCCCGAATAAATAAGGGATATTGACATCCTTGCATATCTAAATCTAAAACACAATAGAAATTTCTAAAAGTTCTATCTCCTACGACGGCGGGGGACTTTTCTCTGCCGACTGCGCTCGACGGCCTCTTCGCCAAAAATTAGTTTTGCTATCCAATCAATAAGAAAAAACATTTATATCTCCCCTTCTATTTGTTTTCGATCTAAAGTGACAAAGTCCTCACATTCTGCACAGTAGGTCACCAAGGGATCGTCTTCTACCAAGTGGAAACCTTGTGTATCAAAGTCCCACTTGACGACTGCGGTAAACTTTAAATCTTTAGCTCCGCAACGTAGGCATAGGTAGTCCACGCGCATTATCGAGCACCCCCCGCAAAAACCGTGTCAAACAGGTTTGAATTTTTGATTCTTTTCGCTCGATCATTGCATAACTTAATTTGCAGATCCCGCGCGGTATCCTCGGCGTGGATCAAGGCCCTCAGCAATTTATCGTCTTGAATCCCCGCTTGGACTGCTCGGTCGTACATCGATCCCAAATCATCGTAGATCAGCCCTAAGACTTTAAAGTGATCAGTCATTATCATCCCCCGTTAACTTAAACAAAACACGAACAGAATCCTCATCCTCATCCATAACCTCAAATTTATGAGACGGGCACGTATCAAGCCATTCAAAAAATTCTTTATCAGTCATTTCTCACCCCCTCGTCTATCATTGCTACAAGACCTTTAAACTCTTCGTTAGGCGAAATCTCTGCCAAACCCCAGTCAACGTTTATATTCGTCTGACACATGTCACGCAAGGCCTCCAATATTTTTCCCCTACGTAACAGACTCTCAACCCACTCAGCTGTAAGTCTTATATCCTCCGCCGTATAAGTTCTACCCTCTTTCTCATAATCATCCGCTAACTGTTTCAAATATCCTGTATTAATCCATTTGTGCTCGTTCATCTTTTTCTCCCTCCTTCTCCGGTTTAATTTCAGGGAATGGATTCTCCCCCGCGTTCAATAAATCAATCAACGATTCTCTAACCTTTTCCCAATCAATCATCAGTCATTCCCCTTGGTTAAGTAGAACCCCAAGCTTAATCTAGGCTATGGGTTTTTGTCAACTACCTTCCTTACAAAAAATCCCTATATATACCCTCCTGAAAAAACAAAAATAAAAAAAACTTTCAGACCCCCCCTTAACGCCATTTTGAATTTAACAGCCAGTAACACAAACTAACTACTGTCATTTCCTAGTGTAACCGCTGATTTGTAACCTTGAATGGCTCTACTATGCGGGTCTCAGGGCCAAGTTACATAGTTACGCGAGTTACGGCTATTTTAAAATTTTTTTTTAAAAAATATTTCTCTGGAGGGGTATATATAAGAAACGTTTTTAACGACCCGTGGGCCGTGATCCGCTATCTCTGATCCTTATGGCGTGAGAAGTGCGACGGCAGCCGTGGGTTTTTCCCCGCGAAAAAAAATAGCGGGAGCCGTGGCCCCCGCTGAGTGGTTAATGCGCTTCGATGTATTGAATCGTATCGTTCATCCAAGTGAACTGATCTGGATGATCTTCTCCGAAATCCCCGCGTTTCATGGGTTTAATCGAATGCGTTGTGACTTTGTAGAGCCCTACGACTACGGGAGCCGTGCCGTCTTGTTTCCACTTAAGGCCCCCGTAAAGACTGCCACAGCTGATCTCATCGTGTTTCCCGTAGTAGACTGCTATTGGGGTAGGTTTACCACGAGAGCTGTTAGCTTTGAAGGCTTCGCGGATCGCTGTTATTGGATCGCGGGCCTTTCGCCATACTCCGTAGTTTCCCAAGGTAACGGCTAGGAAACAGAAACCGTTAGGCAAAACAAAATCGCTATTGTCTTTTGACATATTTTTCTCCGTGTAAATTGTTAAAGAACGATGTGAGTCATAACTTCTTTCCCCGACTCACAAGGTCTATTATACTCCTATCTCAGAGAAAGTCAACCCCCTATAATAATCAATGACTTACGACTAGTCTCCCCGTCTCCCATGAAGCCAGTCCACTGGCCCGAGGGCCGAGATCCGTTTGAGCTCGCTCCGGTTTTCGTGTTTTCTGTCGGGGCCTGATGGTTTAGTTTTCGGGTTTTGTTCGTCGAAGAGTTTTTGTAATTTTTTGACAGCTTGTTTAAGTATTTTTTTATTTTCCTCGGAGAGTTTGAGTTGTAGGGGTTTGACCACGTCGATGAGCAGTTCGAGTTCTCGGAGGGTGAGTTCTTTGTGATAATTTTTTTTCGTCATGGTGTTATTTAAACATTTTTTTCGTCTGCGCGGGGCATAACTTCCTCGGCATCAACGTCTACTTCTGCAAGGCTCCAGTCTTCGAACGGGATATTGATTAGGAGTTCACGGCCTTCTCCCACGGCCTCGACATAATCTTCGGCATCGAGGTGCATGGTGTAGGTCATGGTGGCGGTAATTTTAAATGGTTTTAGTTTTTCAAATTTCATTCTTCGTCCTCATCAAAATCAACTTCATAGCACTCGGCGCAAAGGTATCCGGTCTCAAAGTCTCGACCGGCGGGGATTCGGTTGACATATCGACCACTCCCCCACGAGGTATCTTGCCGGCATTCAAGGCACACATCGCCCATGTCTTTAACGCTCATAATCCCCCCATACTCTGGCCTCGGTGGCGCTGATTATTTTTTGATCGATCAACTCGGAGATAGCCTCGTCACTTCGGCCCGTGGTCAGATATTCGACGAGGTGTTGCCGTGGCACGTGGGCCAAGAGCTCGTAGACGTGTTCGAGTTCTTCGTCATCTTCGATACGCTCTAGGGTTTTCCAGATCAGCAAATCTTTATCGTTGCCGAATAGTTCGTTGGTTAATTTCCATCGGTTCATTCTTCGACCTCCTTCTGCAAATAAATGGTTTGTTCGGTATCACGATTGCCACAGTTCGAACACACCTCAACGAACGTATCGTCTTCTGAATAGACGTGGGCGCAAAGTAAACATTCAACCTCTAGTGTCATGCCTCGACCTCCTCTGCGTCTATGTCTAAATCCTGAAAATAATCGTCCCAAAAATAGTCTTCGGAGGCTATGCGTTCTGCCTCCTCAAGGCTCTCGGCCTCGATATCCTTGATGCAGTAGTACTGCGTAATGATCACGTTGTATTTTTTCACGCCTCGACCTCCGTAACGTAATGATCGTTTAATAAACCCATCTCGTAGTAATGATCAGCATCGGCTTGATCTAAATCTTTGTTATAAAATTTCGCTATTGCTTTTTCCTCTGCGTCTAATTCATTTTCAGCAGTCACTTCTACAGTGATCGACGCATCTAAAGATAAAGAAACTTCGTATGTCTTCATTTCGTTCTCCGTTTGTTTGATCGAACCTCGATTCTGGACTAGGTATGCGAGGTTGTCAACTCCACGTCGAAAAAAAAGTTATTCCTTGTTCGCTTTCAAATATTCTGAAGCGCGGGCCGCGTTCCGTGGATCGTCTTTCAGTAGCCCGATGGCGTGGTTGCACGGACGGCAGAGCAGTCCTCGAACCTTGTTGGTCGAGTGATCGTGGTCCACGGCCATGCGGTAGATGAGTTGCGCTTGGTGTATCCCGCAGATCGCGCATTGGTAGTTTTGATTTTTGAGCATCGCCTTAAAGTCCTCGAAGGTGATGCCGTACTTGAGAACGAGTTTACTGTCCTCGACGTTCTTATAAATTTTGTTTCGAGGGGCAAAGGCGGGGCACTCACGGGCCATGTAGTTTTTCTTAATCGAACGGCCTTGTTGTTCGTGGACTCCCCCGCAGTGTTTGCATCGACCGATCCATTTGGAGGGTTGGCCCGTCGAGATAACTACAACGTGATCGTTCTCTTTCCAGAGTAGATCGATTCGTGGTTTACGACTTCTTGTTTCGGGGGCCGATGACCGATTCTGGATTGACATCAATTAAGCTGTTGGTTTTTTTGTCATACACTTGGATTTGTTGTTGAACGTTTTTTAACTCTATATCGCAAAAGTTAATCAACTCCATTCCTTTTTTGTACAAGGCCAAGGCTTCGGATAAAGGTAGGTCATCCTCTTCCATTCGGGTAACACACCCTTCCAGTTCTTTTAGATTTGTTTCGAACGGCTTTTGTTTACTCATGTACTTTACTCAAGGGGCAATGAACGTGCGCTTTTCTCTCGGCCCCAACATCAGCACTGGCAAGGGCGAAACTGGCAGAAAAAAGAAACAAAGCCAGTAATAACAACGTTATGTTTTTCATTGTGTCTACTTGTTAAACAAATAATCCGCCAAACCCGCTAGTAAACCCGCAAGAATTGGAATTAAGGTAGAGTAAAGAGTAGATGTTTTAGGCTTATTTTCTTTCATGAAATGCTCCATATAATGGTTAAATAAAAGTACAGTATATGAAAGATTATATTATAATGTCAACTTTATAAAAGGTATCGCTATGTCACAAGAAACTAACGAACTTACATTCTACACCAAGCTTGTCTATATTGAATGGAAGGATGCGGTTGCCGTTTCCGATTGGGAAGAAGTGCGGGAAGCGGAGTTGTTTAAATGTAAAACAGTGGGCTTTGTTGTTGCGGAATCCGATTCGGCTATCTGCGTTGCCGCTGTAGTGTCGGATGAGGATAAACAATCTAATTCCAAGATTCACATCCCGAAAGCTTGGGTCGATAAAATAATTCGTTTTCCGCTGTCTCAAATAACCGAGAACTCAAAAGAAAATGAAATAGACCCTGACTTATTTAAACTAAGCCACGGCGGTACGATTTAATGAATACTATCGTCTTCGTCTTCGGTCTTTTTACCGAAAAACCCTTCGAACTTGTCTACGTTTTCAGAAGCGGAAGATAAGCACGAAGCGAGTATGCCCAGTGCTTGACCCGAGGTCCGTGAGCCGATAAACAATTGCGTAAGCATCTGTGTTAACGATCCAGTAATTGCCGCTGTTTGAGAAATCCCTGACAGGTTCAGGGTTTTCAAAAGTTCGGCAGTTTCACTTGCCGCAAAAAAGAATTCTTTTTCTTCTTCGGACAAATCTTCGTCAAAATCCTCTAGATCCATTGTCGCTTGAAGTTTTCTTGGTTGGTTGCCAGTTATCTACTTCAGCATACCACTTTCCTGACTTTGCTTCAGATACTTGTAGGTTAATCCAATCACCTTCTTTTTGCTCCAACCATAGGATTAAGTCTGCTCTTTTAATACTGATGTTGCATTTGATCCAATCGGGAGCCGTGTCCCGTGGTTTCTTGGCGATGAGTCCATCGACAAACTCTTTGGCGGGTTTTTCAGAAGGGGTTTCGGACTTCATGTCATTTATATCTATCATTTTTACCTCGTAAAAAAAACCCTTAGTCAGGGGAAATGACTAAGGGCTTTAGCACTACACGGAGAACAAAAGGAAAACAGATCCTGATGTCAGGTTAATTTTATCTAAAAACAAAACGCTCTGCAATGATATCAAACGCTGTACGGGCAGTAGCTACTGAACACAAAGCGCTGAACGTAAGTGCAGTTAAAATCCATACAGTATGTACCCACGTATTTGTACCCGCTGTTTGTCATAACTCCTTCGCACTTTAACAACTTTCCGGCGAACGCGCTTAATGGAAGTGTAATTAATAATATCGCTATAATTTTTTTAAACATACCTTCTCCTTTATTTGTTATCGAAACGATCATCCTCGTCACGAGGTTTGTACTTCTGAACAAAATCATCAAAGATGACGCGTAATTGACCACTAATTGTCCGGCCCTCCGCCTTAGACATCTCTTTAATTACGAGGTAAATCTCCCTCGGAACTAATACGCTTTTCCATTTATTGGTATCCATAACATTACTTTCTTTAGGTTTACATGGGAGTATATGCGAATATATGAGATCATGCAAGGGTGTTGACAAGAAAAGGTTAAATTAAGACAATACGCGAACGTTCATCCACTAAGGACGGAAGTAGACTATTCGGTCGAAGGAACGCACCTAACTTTAAACGGGAGGGTGTCATGACATTGTGGACTCAATATTGTAGGTCAAAAGCTATCGACAACTATAAGCGAGATCAGTTGTTGCGTTTGTTGCAGTTACAAGCAATGAAAAAAAGCCCCGATTAGTATCGGGGCTAAAACAAACAAAAAGGAGGAAGCGCATCCTTTATTTGGCTTCGCCCCAACTGGGCCCGATTTCAACATCGCACACGTTAGGAACCTCTAAAGGAACCGCTGAGGTCATTATATCAGCAATATATTTCGCTTGCTCCTTATTTGTTACTGACATTGCAATCTCATCATGAATCTGCGTCAAGGGGACTAAACCTTCTTTGTACAGATTAACCATCGCTTGCTTTGTCATATCTGCCGCTGAGGCTTGAATCAAACGGTTCAAGGCTTTGTATGTGTAAGCCCTTTTAAGCCTCGTGGTGGCTCCGTACTCTTGAACAGCCTCTTGGTAAGGCAAGGCTTTGTTCATCGCAAACGTGTCCGGCTCCCATCGATCAAAACGGCATTTACGACCAAGTATTGAACGTATAGATCCCGAAGAAGATTTATCATTTAATCGATTCATCACCCCGTTCATCAGACCTTTAACAAACGGTACACGTTTGTGATACTGGTTAATTAAACTTTTGGCATCATCCATTGAAATGTCTAGCTGTTCAGAAAGTTTTCCAACCCCCATGCCGTACATCATCGCAAGGTTGACTACCTTAGCTTGCTTCCTTGGGATGTTAGCCATCTCCGCCACCATCGTATGGAAGTCTGTGTTAGGATCGTCGTTGTATGCTTGTACAAAATCTGACGCACCCTCCAATGGCAAATTACGACTCTGACCATAAACGTGAGCATAGTGGACCAAGATCCGTGGTTCCTGTTGCGAGAAGTCTATGGCGGCCCACTGCTCTTCCTCTTCCGGTAAAAACAAGGAACGTATCATTGGCCCAATCTCAGGGTCCCTTGCGGGAATTTGCTGAAGGTTCGGACTGTTCATACTTAAACGACCGGATACTGTACCCCCATCATCAGATCGGATCTGATTGATATGGCTATGAATTCTACCGTCAGCGTGACAGTGCTTCATAATGGTTTGGAGGAAAGTGCCGGTTGTCTTGTTCAAGTTCCTAGCCTCAACGATGAGTTGCGCGAGAGGGTGGTTGTTCTCTTGGAGAAAGAGCTTTGTGAAGCTAGGTGCGCCCTTTTCGGTCTTTGGATACTGGAGCCCGACTTTATCGAACGCTTTGACGAGGGATTGAGCCGCCCAGATTTCAACGTCACGCCCCGCAACCTTCTTAATCTCTTTCATGACCTGTCGTTCCCGCTTGACAAGACTGTTCCGAGTTTGCTCAACCCTGTCTTGATCGACCCTGACCCCGCGCCAAGTCATCTCGATAAGACATGGGAGCAGATCAAGCTCCAAATTAACAATGTTCCAGAGGTCTTCTTTGCCAAGTTGAATGCTGAAGTAATTCCAAAGTTCGAGAGCGAGTTCGGCATCAGCCTCACCGTAAGCACCAACGTGCATAGCGGGGAGTTTCCACATCTCAGCTTTAGGATCAACGCCGAAACTTCTCGCGGCCTCGACTAAACCCTTTTCTGATTTTGTCTTACCTAACAAGTCGTAAGACAAAGCGTTTAAGCTGTAACTAAATCTGTTCTCGTCTAACAAAGAGGCAATCAACATCGTATCAATGATCCTACCCTTGAGATCAAATCCCATGCGTTTAATCCAACCCGCGTCATACTGAGCGTTGTGCATGATTTTATCGGCGGGACATTCGAATACTTTTTTAAGCCATTTATTTACAATCTTTTCATCAAGATTGCCTCCGCCAAGATGCCTAATCGGGATGTAACCTGACCATCCATCTACGGCTACAGCATAACCTACAACCTCCCCATTTCCTGTAGCCCATCCTGGGCCATTGGTTTTAATATCGGGGTCTCTCGTTTCCACGTCGATAGCAATTTTTTTTGCGGTTGTGATGTCTGGCAATTCCATCGGGGGTATCCATTCGCTTTTTGGAGCGAACATCGCCATCTGCAAGTTTCCCGCCATACAAACCTCTCTTTACTTTTTGTCCTTTGGGGAGAATTCCCCTCCAAGGGCCGTGTATCCCGCCTTGTCGATCCACGAGTCTTCGTGGTCGAGGGTGTTTAAAAGACGGGCCGTCTTGACCCAATCCATCATGAGCGCCACGTGAGATGCTGTAACCCTCCCGTGACTTTCAAATGCTGACTTTGCTATTACGTTCCATCCTATAGCTATTTTATCGTGATTTTGATAAGCGTCACCATAATCTTTTGCTCGATCACCCTTGATTAAAGCGTCTGCTTTTTTTAATAAGTCCGCTCTATCCATTTTTACGCCACAACTCATGATCTTGTTCTTTAAGTATCTGCAAACTATTCCACATTAGTTTCATTTCCACCATCGCGTTCATAGCGTGTTTTTCTGCCATAGCGTAATCTTTCTTGTTTACCGCTTCCGATACCGCACGAAACTCTTTTTGTGCCTTAATATGAAACTCAACGTAATCTACTTTGTAATCATTGCTCTGCATCTTCTTCCTTTTCTTCGGTATATATTTTTGGTAAAAAAACTAAAACAAAAGTGCCGCATTCGGGGCAGCTTAAATTTGTTTCTATTGAAAAAGTCTCATCTTCTTCATCTATATCATGGTCCCCACCCCAAATTAATTCATGGTTACAGTGCCAACAATTCATAAGTTATAACTCCTTCCGACATCTTCAGGATCAACGATGTACAAGTTTTGTTTTGCTCTGGTTACCCCGACATAAAATACTCGATGCATATCGTCAGGGTTAATATGCATTTCACTTTCTGCGGAAGGGCTCAGGTCCGTGAGCAGTACAACGTTGTCCGCCTCCCCTCCTTTTGATCCGTGGATCGTGGATGCTGTTATCCGAGGCGTGGCATTAAACTTCTCGCCTCGTCTTAACAACGCCGTGATGTACGCTCGTTCGGTCTCCGGTATTTTATCCATTGCTTCGGACCAGATCATTTCTTTAGTTGCCAGTAACCCGTGATTGTTTATCAAACCTTGAAGCGTAACAAACTCAGCCTCATCTAGGGCCGGTAATTTTTTAAATCCGCGTTGAACGTGTTTACCGGAAGACATATAGCTATAAATCTTTTTAGCGACGGCTCCCGATACTTCTTTACCTTTGCGAAGATTCTCCCAACCGTTTACAGCTTCGGATAATTTTTCTCCAATCGAGCGGTGTCCTTTGTAATTAAACAAATAGCCGTTTGATTTTAGATCAGAAGCTACGGCCTGTAGGTGGTATCCGGCTTGAGACAAGATCAACCAGTTGCCCGTCGAAAGGTCTAAAGAGTCCATAGTATTTATTCTTTGAACTGTTCCCGATTCTGTTCGAGGTAAATAATTTTTTGGGAAACGTCGATGTATTCTTTTCGCTACGTTTTCTGCAACGACGTGAACAGAGCTAGGTATTCGATAAGACTGCTCCAACGTCTCTGATCCACCCTCCAAGTTAATGAAGTGATCTACGTCAGCCCCCGCCCATCGGTAAATAGCTTGGTCATCATCTCCCGCGCAATACATCTTTTCTGAGTTGGAATCTAATATATGTGCGATGTCCCACTGCAAAGCAGATAAGTCCTGAGCTTCATCTAAAAAAGTAAGTTTTAACTTAGGGCAACATTTATTGCTTTCTTGTATAAACATCTCAAGCATATCGGTAAAGTCGTACAGCCCCATATTTCTTTTGTAATCGACCAAGGCTCTGTTAATGTAGTCTATGGTATTCCAAGGAATGTCTATAGAACTAATGTTGTACTCATCTCTAAGCGATGTCTTTTTAAGACGAGCCAAATTAATCAAACCTAACACCGGATCTTTTCTACTTGATGCCGTAGGTAGGTCATCACTTATCGACGTGTTCCGTGTGCCGTTAAGCGTGATCCCTACTGCCTGACTTAACTCTTTATAGTGTTGCTCACTCATTATGTTTTCAAACCGGATAGAGGTCTGCATCAACGCAAGACTATGCAAGGTCCGAAAGTAGATTAGGTCTTCTTTAGGATCAAGATTAAATCTTGAAACTGCTCGTTCCTTAGCTTCGTTTGCGGCTTTTCGGGTAAAGGATAAGAAGGCTATTTCATTCGGATGTATTCCGCTTTCAAGTGCTTCGTCCACCTTGTTTAGCAGTGTCGTTGTCTTTCCCGTTCCCGGAGGTCCGAATATCCTGAACATCTGAAATCCTTTTTTTATACTTATTTACGATCTGTCGAACACGCTCTTTTGTCAGGCCAAATTTCTTACCGATGGCGGTCAACGTTCGATATTCTTTAACGTACATTTCGTACATGGTTTTGTTTCTTTGATCTAAGTCACTCAAAACGGAGACTCCTTTGGTTTAAATGATGGGATATTAATTTGTACATCCGAATTATCAAAGCTTGGTATCTTCCAAACCCGAACGGCTTTGCCTTTGATTTTCATGACGGTGTTCTCACCTTGAATATCTCTCAAGTGCTTTCCTATCTTGTTTCTTCTAAACTCAAAGAACTTGTTTTTCTTTAAATAATCCTCAAAGTCTTTAAGCCTAAAAAAGGTAAGGGCATTCTCTTCGTCAGACCAAGGGCGACGTAACAGTATTTCTTCCTTGTCCTGAGCCTGTTGCATATTCGTGCAAAACTCTTCGAGATAATCGTAGAACTGACCGGATGACGTAACGTCTTGAGACACCTCAATAATCGCACCATCGTTTTCTTTCATCTCAGAGAGCAAACCACTGACACGACCTTCCCAGTTCTGACGCTTCATCGAACGGGGCATAAAGTTAAGTTGCTCAAGGCAAGCCTTCTGAAACGAGGCTTGGCTCATCAGTCCATCGGTGTCTAACTCTAACGGTTCGCCGTTGACATCCATAAACCAGATCGGTGGCGTGGAATTGTACTTTCGTAAGTTGGCGATGGTTGCTCCCGCCACTGCCGCGCCGACTCCAAACTTCCGTGTCCGGCACAAATCTTTATTGCAATGAGCGTTAATAGGAGCATCACCACATTTGTAGGCATAGTCTTTTCGTAATAATTGTTTAGCCACTATGTTAACCTCTGCTAGAGGTAACGAGGGCTGAAAGTACTCTTGATTGTACTTTAATATTTCACTTTCCCAACTGTCGGGGTGCGCCTTGCGTAGGTACACTCCCATATTAAACAGACCGTTATTCCTACCGCCCTCCGATATTTTTTGACGGCTAAGTATCTGTAAGCACGGTGGTCCGTCGGCCAAGAGGTTTGTTTCTTTGACTTCGGGTACTTGTAAATTCTGTATTTCTTCTGGAGTCTTTACATATTTCTCGTATAGCTCTATGAATTGATCAAGAGTAGCTGAGGTAGCATCATCCAGAAAAGCGTAGCGTAGACCTTCTTCGCTGTTGTAATAAGGTAAATTTAAAAAATTACCAACGTCCCCACGATCTAAATGTAATTTGATTTGCTTGGGAAAAATCTCGCTCTCACCGTAGCCCAAACCCGCAGACATATTTTTGAGGGCTTTCTGCATGTCTTTAGCTGATACCCATTCATCACTAAATAAAAATAAATGCGCTCCTCCCGACTTTGATCGGCAGATGACCAAAGGGAGTTTGAGATCGCGTATTTTCTTAATAAGCGCCTCGTGATCAAGCGGGTACTGATCGATATCAATGCAACCCCATTTGCAGGAATCATTTTCATTTATAGGTATTATACCCAGACCCCTACCCTTACCTGCAAGGTGTTCTTTAAATAAATCTACGGTTGGTTCTTGATGTATTACTCCGGCCCGACCGGACTGCTTACCATTAGCTTTTTGTTTTTCTATTTGGAAATAGCCGTGAGCGGATTTTAACCCCTCGAATATATCGGCAAACTTTTCTACTGACATACAATCTCCCACGATTGGAGGGCGGGTTACCCCGCCCCAGATGATTAGAACGGTATTGAATCGCCGTTAGTTTCACCTTCTCCATTGTCGTGTTTAACAACTACATCACCTTGCATGATGTCTTGCGAAAACTTCTTCGCTTGACCGTAGAGTGCCGCATCTTCAATCGGAGACTCCAAAGACATCTCCCAACCGTGCCAAGACCCCTTAGAGTTTTCTTCTTGAATAGTCTTCAAGTGGTAAATGTGGCTATATCGTGGCGGGGTAAAGGTCCCGTTCTGGCCTTGCATGACTCGACTCGCCATAATTGAATTCCACTTTCTGGACTTCTTTAATTGAGTAGACTTCATTGCAATCAATGCCGTTTCGATACTTCCGTCCTCATTCAAGATCAACACAAAATGTTGGTGCGTCTCTTCGATGTACTCACCGTTGCCGCCGACCACATAGTCTTTGTTATCATCAGCAGACCTTTCAGTCTTAGGACGTTGTTCTTGTGGTGTGTAGATCGCACTAGGTGCGCCACTGCCTGAACCACGAGGAGTCCATTGTATAAAACGACGTTGATAAGCGCACGGGACCACTCGAATACCGGTTTTCCCCTTGTACACTTTACCCGTCACGGTGTTGTAAATATCACCTTTACGAGCATCTTCGTTCTCGTCAAGCACGGGATCGTTACCCGACAAGACCTTGACAAAAGGTAGAGCCAGATCTTCCTGCCCCACATTTTCCAAACCCTTACCGGCATCCTCCTCAAAGATTGAGGGATCAAAAATAGTAATGCCTTGTTCTTTCTTCTTTGCTACTTCATTCTTCGTTGCCATTAGTTATTCCCCTTTTTGCGTTTAATAGTTGCACGTTGTCCTACCCAAGCACCAAACAATTCCATCGGAAACTCCTCACCTGCTTCAACACGTTCTTTGACAAAAGCTCGAAGCGTTTGTGGATGTACCTCAGTTTTTGTCTGAGCATCAAAACCTTGTGTCGAGGCAAACTCTGCAAACTGTTTGGCTACTTCATCTTCACCACGACCGAAATTACAAGCTACTGTGTTCTTAATAATGTCATCGTAGTCATGCTCTCGAAGCCAGTCATAAGCAGCCGGACGATTATCAACTTTTATAGAAGCACCATAGGTCTGTTTGACTTCAACAGTTGACCCATCATCTAACTCCAGTTTGTTGAGTCCAAGCTCGATAAACATCCCCGGTAAATCCTCATCGGTTAGTTTAAGCAAAGCTTTCTTTTCTGCGGATAACTTTTCTTCGAGCTCAGAAATCAATTCTTCTTTGTCTCGAATATTTCTTGCTACTTTTGATACAGATTCCAAACCACCTTGGTTGAGGTTGTCTAGCCCGTTATTGCTTGGGCTGAGGTCCTCTTCCATTAATTTAGTCAAGTCCATCGTTTCTCCTTTCGTTGTTAAAGACCATATCGGGCCTTGACAAAGACGTATATTATACTATATCGTACACATGTCAATAGCCAAAAGGAAAAAAATGAAGAACTACGAATTTGAAACTAAACCGTTTGATCACCAACAAGACGTGATCCGTGATTCGTGGGACGCGAAGCACTATGCTTTGTTTATGGAGATGGGTACCGGAAAGACCAAAGTGGCTATCGATACGATGGCTATATTATACGAAGAAAACAAACTCAACGCAGTATTAGTTATCGCACCTAAAGGTGTCTTTGATAATTGGGTCCGAAAAGAAATCCCCGTGCATCTGCCTGAAAGAATACCTCGAAACATTGTTCGTTGGCAACCTAATATTACACAGAAGTTTCATGACGAGTTAGAGCCTTTTGTGCTAGACCCGTTTGACGGCATGAAAATATTTGTCATGAACGTGGAAGCGTTTAGTACAAGTAAAGGTGTTCAAATCGCTAAAGTGTTCTTGAAAAAGAATCCAGACAATATGGTTATTGTCGATGAGAGCACTACGATTAAAAATAGAAAAGCGGCTAGAACAAAAAATATCATTAAGTTACAAGACTTTAGCAAGTACCGACGAATACTAACGGGATCGCCTGTTACCAAAAGTCCTATGGATTTGTTCAGTCAGTGCGAGTTCTTGAACCCTAAGTGCTTGGGATTTAACAGCTACTATGCTTTTCAAGGCCGATACGCCAACGTGCAACAACGTGCTATGGGTCACCGTAGTTTTAACCAGATCGTTGGGTACCGTAAGCTAGATGAGCTTAACGGCAAGCTTGATAAGTTTAGTAATCGTATACTTAAAGAGGACTGTTTAGACTTGCCCGACAAACTGTATATCCGACGCGATGTGCCGTTGTCCGCGGAGCAAGCTCGGTTGTACAAGCAGATGAAGAAGTTAGCCTTGGCCAAACTAGAAGATGGCGAGTTAGCCACAACGGCTAGTGTACTGACGCAGATCATGCGTCTTCAACAGATATGCTGTGGTTTTTTGCAACCGGATGAGGGAAAGATTCAGAGTCTGGATAACAACAGGATGGATGAGTTGTTAAATATTTTGGATGAGACTCAAGGCAAGGTCATTATCTGGGCTTCTTACACACACGACATAAAAAAGATCCGCGATACGTTAGCCGAAAAATATGGTGAAGAATCAGTGGCTTGCTACTACGGAGAGACACCGCAGGACGAACGACAAACCATTGTTGAAGAGTTTCAAGACCCTGAAAACCCGTTGCGTTTCTTTGTCGGTCAGCCTCGGACAGGCGGCTACGGTATTACTTTGACGGCGGCTAACACGGTTATCTATTACAGCAACAGCTACGATTTGGAGATCCGGTTACAGTCCGAGGACCGAGCTCATCGTATTGGTCAGACAAACAAGGTGACATATATTGATTTGGTGTCACCAAACACTATCGACGAGAAGATATTAATTGCGCTTAAAAGCAAAATTGATATTGCTGGTCAAGTTTTGGGCGAACAAGCCCGTGATTGGTTACTTTAAGGAGACGTTATGAAAGACAACAGCAACTGGAATTTAAAATTTAACCGTTCATCCAAAGACATTTATGGTCGTAATTTAAATTCGGATGATTTTAAAGAGGAAAAAAACCCTACGTTTTATGTAGGTCTTCTAATCTTTGTGGCAGGCGTTTTAGGGGTTATCTTCCTTTAAACAAACGTGCGATGCGGTTGGTTAAATCTTCTATGTTTTTGAGTTTAATTTGTTTGGACAACATTACTCTATACTGTCGTTCTTGTTCAGGGTTTCCTTCTTGGTAATTACCAGAAATATTTAATCCTTCTGGGGTGTTGTAATACGCATAATAGTTTTGCGGGGTTAATCCTTCGCCGTAATTTATTTTGGCGGGAGCACCAAACGCCTGCATTTCTTTAGGTAACTCCGTGCTTCCCGTAAAATAATTGCCAGAGGCTCCGGCACCAAAATTATGTTGGTTTGGTGTAGTTACACTAAAACCTAAATTACCGCCACCGCTCTTATATCTTTTGTTTATAAATACATTTTTACCATCTACATTTTCGGGTATGTCTACAGAGGAACTCTGGTACGAACCCGAAATGTTAGGACGTATATTATAACGTCCTACCATAAAAGAAGGATTGAGTTGTTCTAATTCTTCTCCATAGTTATATCGCTCCGCATCCTCAGCATAATCTAGACCAAAAATTTTTGCCTCCTGAGGTCGATTATCTTGCATAAGAGAACCAATCCCCTCGCCTACTGCGCCGCCTTCTTCGAAACCAAGCGAACCGATGCCGTAATAACTAGAAAAACCTTCAGGGTTCTGAAGGATGTTCAAAGCATTCTGCCGTGCCGTCTGTAACTGCTGTGCGCGGGCCGCGGACTCTGCGCCAAAGGTATCGATTTCTTTTTGCGTGATCCCCGGATCGGTAGGTTCTTTCTGACTAAAAGTGCCTTTACCGCTTTCATTATGATCTTCAACCGCTTTGTTATAAGCGTCAACTTGAGCTTTATAATCAGCTATTCTTTTATCGTAATCCAATAGTTGAGTCTTATCCGCTGACGTTAATGTAGTGGGCACCAGTATCTGGTTAGGATTGTATAACCCACTTGACCCCGAACCAAAACTAAAACGAGGTATTGCCATTAACCTAGCAAGCTTTCTATGCCTTTAGCTTCAATAACAGAAGACGTTATGTCATTTGGAAACATTGCTGCAAGTCTAGACCGGTCCGCGGGCCGCGCTTGTGGTGCCGGTGGCTGTGGAGCCACGGGTGCCTGTGCGGTTACAATTGGACTCGGCCTAGGTGCAGCGGCACTGTCGGTGGGAGCGACAGGTGATCTTTCGAGGGAGGCGCTAAAGTAATCCGGAACTTCTATACCGGGTCTTGGCTCTTCTTTTATCTCTTCTTCTGTATAAAAACGTGTCGCCGGACCAACAGTTCGTTTAGCCGGATTGATCGCGTAACTCTCAATAAGGGCGTCCAAAAACTGAGTCATTGTTGCGTTTTTTTCTTCCTGTGTTCTGGACTTTTTAAGAGCTAAGGACAACAATTTTCGGTCATTTAAAACTCTAGCAATCGCATCTTGACGATATTCGTTAGGTATATCCGATAAAGCTTTTAGTTTTGTGGTAATTGCTGAAGAACCCGCCGACCCTGCTATCAAAGAAGACTGACCTCCCAGCATTCTTGAAATAGACTGACCCATGTTCGCACCACTAATACGACCCAGTAGTAACAATTTTGGATCTACATCTAATTCTAAGGACTCACCCTTTTTAGCATATCCACGAGACACAAAAGCTTCAACAGCGGCCATTTCTCCGATAAATTTCTTTATCAAACTAAGCCTACCTTCGCTCATTAAATCCTTGCTTTTTATCCAATCTGCAACGGATAATTTTTGTGCTGAATTAGGAGCTGGGGTAAATAGAGAATCGTAAGCTGCCCTAAAGTTAAATACTGGAGATGCTTCTCCACCACCCTTTTCAAAAATAGCATCCATTAAAGACTGTAAAAAAGCTTCATCGGCTTCTTTCTTTGTAATCTTTGCACCCTTATTAATGCCCTTTTCAATAACAGTAACGCCGCCTTCCCCTAAATCTTCAATGACGCGATAAAGCTCATTTAATTCTGAAAAAGGTCTTGGGTTATTGTCTGAAATAGCTTTTTGCATAGCTACGGTCGGGTTGAAGGTTTTGTCTTCTAATAAACTATATAAAGTAATACCTTGCTTTCTTTGTTTATCGAGAGCTTTAGTTTCTTGAATAGTCTTTTTAAGACCAGTCCTTGTTTTCAACGCCTGAGTTAACTCGGCTTTCAAGTTTGGCAAAATGTTCAACAACTGATCGTTGTCATCCATCCAAGCTTGCAGATTAGACCAACCACCCGTAACTTCACCTTGTTGATCGTAAGTTAATTTAGCTCTAGCATCTTGAAGTAAAGATTGTTCCGCGGACCTTATATTAGTCATAGATCCAACCATTAATTGAAGATCCTGACGTAACCCAGGTATAGAATCAATCTTATCTTCATGACGTACTGCCCAGTTGTGCAAGGATTCCATATCAATGGCTCTTGTTTCTGGATTTATCACGCCTTCGTTAAGTGCTAAATCAAACAACTCCTGACCGGACTTTTGATCCGCATCCGACAAGATTTTAGTAAGCATTGAGTTAAATTGAAACTGAGATGCTTTATCTAGCTCCACGGCCCTGTAAAAAGCACCATCTGCTCTTTGAATGGTTTTGGCAACGTCCTGCCAACTCATTCTTGATTTACCAGAACTGGTTAACCCTAGTAAGTCTGCTGCCCAGCCTCTGGCAAAAACCTCAGCTTTAGCCGCACTAAATGTTCTTGCATTATCGTAATTAGTATCTACGCCAATAGGTAAAGAATCTAAATCCTCTAACATGGCATCTCGCATCTTTCCTACGATACGAGCATAGTTGTTATTAGTCTGAGTTCCTGAACTAGACGCAGATAAGTTCTGAGCGTCTGTTCTGGCTTGTTTTCTCCAGTTGACTAGCTGTCTGACACTAACGCCGCCAGCTTCCTCTGGTAAAAGACGAGACTCTTCTTCTTGTATTCTTCGCTTTCGATTAAGAAGACTGGCGTAACTATCAATAGCTTTAGCTAATTGAGTTGTTCTTGGTCCCTTGTCTTCACTGGTTTTTAATCGATCCGCTAATTGTCGAAGGTCTTGAACTTTCTGAAACGGTGATCTATCAGAAGCATCTGAGCGACGGATTGCAGCTAACAATTCATCCGCTTCGGTGGTTCCTTCTAAGTCATTTACAAGCTTATCAAAAGCTTTTTGTTCTGGTAAGACGTCATCTGGTCTAGCGGCTAGCCCAAGCCGTCTACTTTCCTGTTCTACAATGTCGTTGTAGAACTTCATCGTATCGTTCCTTAAGAACTTATCTCGGGTCCTTTTATCCATGCCCGAAAGCTCTTGTCTCCAAACTCGTACAAAGTTTGGAACCTCTGATACTGTTCCATCAGAATGCTGGAATCTATCTAAAATAATATTGCTTTCGATCTGTCGCCATAGCCGGTCTTCTTTTCCAGAAGACCAATTATCTACGGCTTCTAACGATTCAAGCAACTTTTCAGCTTCCATTCTTTCGTCAGCTTTAAGTTTCTTAGAAGCTTTTTGAACTCTGTCTTGAGCTTGAGCTACCTGATTGACTATTTCAGCTTCCCAAAGGTTAGTCTGAATAATCGCTAAATCTTGTAAAGATTCTTTAGACCCATCGCTATAAAGAAGAACAATAGCTTTACGCAAAGCCTCAATAGAATCGTTTGCTCTCTTACGTAGCTCTGGAGTTTGTAACTCATTGTTCAACTGGTCTTTATACTGAGCTAATAAACCAAGAAGAGTAGGACTTCTAGTAGCAGTAACTACATCATATCCGCCACCTTCCGTAGCCTGCAATTTAGCTTTTCTTCCTAAATCTTCATTACCAATTTCTCTGCCAGCCTCATCAATCAGGTTTTGAAACTGGTCTGACCTTAAAAGCTTCTCTATTTCTTCTGGATCTTCATCATTAAGGCGTAATTGAGAAGAAACATAACGACCAACCATCGTTAAATCTTCATCGCTTAAATCTGCTTCCGGTATTCCTTCTTTTCCTCGTCCTTTACCCCTCATTCGTTTCATTAAATTTACAACGCCCTGTTTTCCAAGGGTAGCTAGCAAAGGTATACGCTTTAGGGCAAGGTCTCCCATAATAGAACCAAAAACACCTGCACCTGCTTCAAGACCAAGGCTGCCTAATGCGCCAAGATCGGCCTTTTCTGCTTGGTATGCGGCTGTTGCGGTTGCCGTCGTTGCTGTGCCTTCAAGGAAGGCTGCTTTTAATGGGTGCTTTTTGTAGTAAGCCAAAGACTTGTCTAAAGAACTTTGTAACCTTTCCCCAGCACGAATACTTCTAGGTAAGGTTTTAAGAATAGCGGCTTCTGCTATCTCCTCATCCTTTAGGTTATTAGCTAACCATTCTCTAGATCCAATAGGCGTGGTCTTTTTGACTAAATAAGGAAACAAACTAAATGCCGTATTACCTAAGGCAGCTTTTGTTGCTTCATAGGCACCTTGAGTACCCGGTAAAGTTATTCCGCGCTTACCAAACAGCTCATCATAAACATCCTGTGTTTGCTTATAAGCAATGGCTGAAGTAGTCAAACCAGCTAAAAACGGAACGCCTACTCTAATTCCAAGGCCCGCCCAGTTGTTCGGCATAACGCCAATACGGTTTAAAAAACGGCCCGTGTTATATGTAGTCGTTCGAAAAGCAGCTGAAGCCGCAGCTGAGGCGGGAGTCTCACGCTTTAAAGCTTCCCCTATATCTCGTAATGTATTCGTTCCAGTTTCAAACGGATTACCCTCATAATCTTCAGCGAGTAAAGCTATGATTTGCTTATCAGAAAGACGGACACCTTCACCCTTGTCATCTACTTTCTTAATATCAAACAAGAAGGGGGCCGTTCCATCTTTCAAACCTTGGTAGGAAATATAGCCTTCGGGCTTTCCTTGAAAGCCATTAAGATACTTGATTGAGTCTGCTAAAGATTTGGCAAACAACGTAGTATCGGGTAACGCTCCAGGTAACTTACTTCTTGCTTGTGTCAGTGATTGCCAGACATTACTAAAATCTTCTTGGCTAAATCTAACTTTGGGCCAAGCTTGAGGAGAAATTGTTTGAGCAACCGGCTGAACAACCTCTTCTTCAACAACCTCTGTTTCCATAGGAGCCTCAGCCATTACTGTCTTCCTTTGTTCTGCTGGTTAATTATATCCTGCATGGTTTTATTAGCGCTACTTACATCTTTTACCGCTGCGGCTATCGATACGTCTCTGACTGGTCCTAAAATGTCTTTCAAACGATTAATTTCATAAATTTTTTGTTTAGACTGAGCCGCAACAGCCGAATCAACGCCAGGGGTAGATAGCAAATTATTTAAACGATATTCTTCGTTTTCAAGTTCATCATATAAGCCAATAAGCTTTTTAGCTTCTGTCTCAGGGTTAACAAAGAACGTTGCTTCATTCGGGAATAGCTCTTGAACCGTTTCTAGTTCTGCAACCGCAAATCGAGGAGAAGTAGCTAGTGCGGATCTTCCAAGAATTCTTATCAACCTAACGGCCTGACGAGATTCTTGCGTCTCTGCAAACAAATCTGCAAAAGTTTCTGGGGCTAACACGCCACCTGCAACCGCGTCTATGGCCGCAAAAACATTTGACCAAAAACCTGTTCCATTTTTTGCTGCTTGTAAACCATTTTTAACCGCAAGAATATCTTCACGTTTTAGTTTTTCCATCACAGGCTCACCGTTTGCATCCAACTTTGGTTTTCCATTTTTGTCTAAAACAGGAACTTGCAATCTCGCAGCAAATTTTTCATCTAATCGAGCTAAAGCGGCTTTAGCCTGCCCAATTCTCTTAGCATCAGAATGAACTTGCCATGTTATCGTGTCATTAACAGGGAAAGCATTACCCGGAGTTACTCTGACATCACCGTTTTCAAGAACAATAGTTCGACCACCGTCGTAGGATAAATAAACGCCGTCGTCTAGGCCTTCCACGTCACGAACATACATACCCTTAGTGGTTCTTACTTCTGTACCGAGATATGACATACTTGCCGAATCAGGTTTTAGCGCATTCATTTGATTCGCTTTACGAATCAAAGCCTGACCTTCTCTGGTATTGGTATCAACTACAGTTTCAATAAATTTATCATTGCTGTCTTTGTAACTTACCTTCATCAATTTAGGCGTTGCGGTGCTCTTCTTGTCCGCAGAATACAAATCTTCGTTTACTATAGTTCCCGTACTCTTATCGTAAACCTGTATTTTTACGGTTTCGCCATCATCAAATTCTCTAAACTCATACTGAGGCGCAATACCAAGCATAATTGACTGTTGGTTTTTTGGCAGTGCAAAGAAAGCATCTTTAGTCATGCCGAATTTTCTAAAATAATCATTATCGGTTATTGTAGGTAATCCGCGAACAAAATTTCTCTGCTCTTCAGTAAGAGATTTCATTTCCTCATCAGTCCATCCAAGTTTGTTAAATCGGTCTTTTTCGCTAATGATATTACTCATGTCTTCCAGCGCAGTAGCGTTAGTACTAAATATCTGATCTGCTTCATTCTGCGTTAAGAAAGGAGCGGTGCCTTGCTCATAAAACCTATTGTTTAAATAAACTCCGTCAGGAGTATTAACATAGTATTGTTTTCTGCTTCGCGCTTCGTCTTGAAGCTTTTTGGCATCTACCGTTCCTTGCTTTTGATAGTTGCGCTCTACCGCAACGTTGTACTTCACAGTTCCCGGTATGGCTGTAAATGCATCCCCGCTCGGAGTTATGAACACCTCGGCATCTACTTTTACCGGAGCAGGCTTCTGAACTTCTTCATACAGATCTTTCTTGATTAAATCTTTGGCCTGAGTGGTCCTTCGATCATATCCTTTAGTATCGCCAGTCTCTTTGTTTCTAAGGTAAACGATGTCTTCCTTTGGCGCATCAGAGCGCTGCCAATCAGTTTCTTGTGTGGCATAAGTTATGTAGTCAGCGCTGCCAACTAGGACATCTTTATATTCACCTGTCTTAGGATTAAAGAATCCTTCAAGTTTTGGAGCGTCTGCCGCTTTGGTGCTTATCTTTTCGACTTGAACTGTTCCACCGAAAGGAGCAATCTCTTTCCTGATAGAGGTTAGTTCGCCCTGATTGAGAGGTGTTTCGATAGTTTCAATTAATTGACCCTGCCCGTTGAAAATTTTAACTCTAACTGGCTCTGATACAGGCTTTAACGACTCGCCAAACCTTAAATTATACCGATTCATAGCACTTTCAGCTGCGGCTAAATCCATCTGTTGTTGTTGGTCTACCTGCTTTTGCTTGAATCCTTCAAGAGCCGCGGCCCGTTCTCCAATTCTAGGGAACAATTGAGTCTGCTGTGCTGCATACGCAAGTTTTTCAGCAAGACTCATACGTTGTGGTCCGGGGGCCGCGATTGCTAGTCCGGTCTGCGCTAAATCAAACAACATTTGCGCTTGAGTCAAATCTTGCTGACCTTGAAGCGCTCTAGTCTGAGCATCTTTATCTAGAACGTTTCCGTAAAAATCACGGGTTAATTTGTAGTCTTGTTGCAAGGGGTTACCGGCGACACCGCCCGGTTCCATGTATTGGACCGCGCCGCCTTGGTTAAAATTTACAGGAGCAGGGCCCTCCTCAGCGCCCATATTGACGGTAGACATAATGCCTCCGGCCATATCTCCAGTTACTGGCTGGGTCATCTCACCCTGAGCCAAAGAACCAACGCCTTCATCAACCTTAGCCATCATCATGACCGGTTGTACTAAAGTAAGAACTGATT
>WLWG01000743.1_pt1 | contig 32636 bp, 24 predicted proteins | sample 6712871 | NCBI WGS metagenome assembly WLWG01 (sample SAMN12718693, study PRJNA515312) | sponge metagenome | isolation source: marine sponge | host: Mycale hentscheli | place: New Zealand: South Island, Marlborough, Capsize Point | collected 2003-05-01
GTTGAAGAACTTGATCCCAACTGGAGAAAGATGTGCCCCAAGCCTGATTGAGTTCCTGCATCGTTGAGTATTTCTGACGAACCTGACTCAGGACCCACTGTTTCGTAGAGTCATTATCGGGAAGCTCGAACACAAGCTGAGAAAAGCGATCCGGCCACTCAAATTCATTTCCAATAAAGATACCCAAGCAGTATGGGTCATTTTTTGCCCACGCAGAATTTTCCAGTGCATTACATAGATCTTTGACGTAATCGTCTCGAAATGGTGAAGGCGTTTTCTTTCCTGTAAGCCACCAGATAGAAGCAAGAAGCGTATACGGTGTTTTTTTGTCTTGGCGGACTTCTGTACTGCTCCAGGCAGCAAGTGTGTTGAGTCCCCACATTTTCATCCGGTCATGAATGCCATTTCGACTGATTTCCTGCCAACGCTTTCCTAAGGACTCGACGGCGTTCAGAGCGGGGAAATTCACATAGTTTTTTCCACCTCGCGTCGGCATTGTAAGCCAGGAGTGCGGAGAGTCTTTGGTCGGCAGACGTTCAAAGTAGTTCTCCTTGAGGCGGGCTTGAGTCACTGGTGTCAGTGCTTCAGTACCAGCGATGCACGCACCTGCAGAAAAAAAGAGATAGCCTTCCGGATCCACAAACCACCATCGTTCATCAATCTTTTCTGTTCGAAAACGACCCGTAGCCTCAAGGTGAGGCCCATTTTTCCAGCCACCATAGTTGCTGATGTCGTCTCGCTTGACCTTCGCTGCTGCAGCAAGTTCCAGAGGCAGTTCTTCTTTGAGTTGTTCCAGTGAGTGCAGTTTTCCCGGCCATTCGACAGCACGAACTTGTCCAAATCGGTCGAGGTAGGGCAGGGTGTGAAGGGTTTGCTCCCGCTCGGGCGTAGCTTCCCAGGCAGCGAAGAGTTCTGAGACCTCGATGTCGGCCTTGCCGCTGGATGAGTTAATCTCCAGAGCCATGCTCACAACGTCAGCAGGAAAAAACTTGCGCCAGTGGTGTCGGTGGCCATTTGGTTTTCCGAGTTGATCTTGGAAAACAGCTGGTCCGTTATAGTGAGGTTCTGTGGTCGGGAAGACGAATCCAATCGTTGTCTTTTCATCTTGAATAGCAACTGCAGAACCAATGCAGTGCCGACCCCACCCGAGAGGCTTGCTGTTGTTCAGTCGTGCCGAGATAGTGACGACGCCATGTTCCTTGTTGCAGACAGGTACTCCGAGCAGCCGATAGGACGATGCGTCCCACGCCGTAGTGTCTTTTGGTATGAAATGAAGTGTGAAAGGAGTGTTGCCTTGCACTCGCCATTTCCCCGTGCCAACAGCGTTAATACGAACATCGTCGGGCATGACGCCGGGCTTCATTGCAAAACTGTGTACGGGCGTAAAGAGTTCGGCTGAAGAAATCGAATCGGATGATACCGAGTGGTTGCCTGCTGCAGGTTTTCGAGTAACTCGTGTAGTTGGGGTGCTACGGTCGCTATCGAGAGTTCTGTTGAGACTACGTAGCATCGTTGCAATGCGAGATTTCTGCGACTCACTATCAATGAGGTCGTGTTCTTCCGCTACGTCTTTGTTCAGATTAAACAGATGCAGCGGCTTTCGGTCTTTTGTCGCAATTAACTTCCATTGATCTTCCCGGAACGCTTTTGCAAGTTTTTGCCCCCACCCGTCTCCATCATTCGCTTGCACTAGAAGTTCGTGCCGCAGGCGTGCAGGGCCTTGCTGAAGAAGGGCTGGTAAAAAAGACTGGCTATCGAGCCCTTGTTCGGTTTGAAGTGTTTGGCCTGTTAGCTCAGCAAGTGTTGCGAAAATATCCTGAAGTCCTACAAGTGCGGATGACGTTGCTGCCGGTGTAATAGTTGAGCCTGTTCGGGTTCCATCTCCCCAGTGAGCAATCAGTGGTACCCGATGGCCGCCCTCCCATATGGTGGCCTTGCTTCCCCGAAGCGGTGCGTTTGAGTTGTGTGCAAGTAGTTTGTGGCCTGGCTTTCCACGCGCAAGTCCACCGTTGTCACTTGTGAAAAGTATCAGTGTGTTTTCAAGAATTCTGTGTGCCTTGAGACGGGCGATAAGCATGCCAAGTTGAATGTCTGCTTCGAGAAGCATGTCGAGGTGAGCATCTCCTGCTGTTCCTCGCACGGCCTTCCCTGCCAACGTCTTGGGAGGGGTATGAGGAACATGACAGGATTCAGTGCAGTAGTGCATAAAAAAAGGCCTGCCAGTGCCTGCCTCCACGTGACGATCGATAAAGCCTGTCGCCTCACGAATAAGATTTGGGCCGGCGACAGATGAGTCCCACTGTTTCAAACCAAAACCGTTTGCTGGGATCACAGAATCTCCATACGTCCCCGGTTTCCATTCAATAAGGTCGTCAGGATTGCCGTCGAGCAAACCATTCCGAAAAGCAATGTAGGGAGGCCCCTGAATACCTTGGGGGAGACTGTAGCTAAAATCAAAACCGAGATCCGATGGTCCATCTTTCCATTTACGGCTGAAGTCGATGTCGCGGTAATCATATTTCCAGGAGACAGGTTTGTTGGTTGTCGTGCTGAAGACCGTGCCGCCGAGATGTACCTTTCCAAGGAATGCAGTACGGTACCCAGCAGTCTGCATGAGTTGGCCAAGTGTGGTCTGGCCGTCAAGAATCTGGGAACGCTGGTGAAACATCCATGTACCGTTTTCGAGACGACCACGCCATGGATAGTTTCCCGTCATTACGCTGTAGCGAGATGGAGCGCACACAGCGGATGGGCTGTGTGCATCTGTGAATCGCATGCCATGTGCAGACAGATTCTCAATGTTTGGGAGCGAGACCTTGCTCTCTGGGTTATACGCCCGAGAGTCTCCATACCCCATGTCATCCATAAAGAAAATGATGACATTCGGTTTTTCTTGAGCATGAGCGTATAACACTGTCGTGGCAGAAAAAAAGAAAAAAAGTGCGATGAGACGCATCGAATAAAGCCCCCGTGTAAAAATCAAATATGTATGGCCTCACAGGGCTTCGGAAACGAGCCTAGGCAAGGAGATCATCAATCACATGCCCATGCACATTTGTGAGCCGTCTCTCGAGACCGTTGTGATAAAACGTCAGCCGTTCGTGGTCGAGTCCCATGAGATGGAGAAGTGTTGCGTTAAAGTCATAGACCGACGTTGGGTTGTCCGCCGCTTTGAAGCCAAATTCATCACTACTGCCATAGCTGGTAGCACGTTTCACACCTGCACCAGTAAGAAAGCATGTGAATGCATCCGGGTTATGGTCGCGTCCTGTCCCATTTGCCTGGAGAAAGGGCATTCGGCCAAACTCTGTCGCCCAGACAACAAGCGTGTGATCAAGCATTCCGCGCTCTCGCATATCTGCCAAGAGCGCGGCTGTCGGCTGATCCATAATTTCAGCCTGCATGGCATGAGTCTTGAGGATGTTCTGGTGAGAATCCCAGTTTGTAATGCCATTCCCGCCAGAAGGGTCACTTCCATTGAAGAGTTGTACAACGCGTACACCCTGTTCGAGGAGTCGTCGGGCAAGAATACAATTGCGAGCGTATGAGCCACGTAATTCACTCCCGCCTTCGACACCATAAGACGCGAGTGTTGCTGCGGATTCTCCAGCGAGATCCATAACGTCAGGAATGGACATTTGCATGCGACCGGCAAGTTCGTAACTTGCTATTCTTCCAGCGAGATCAGCATCCCCTGGATACTGCTCAAGATGGTGGGCGTTGAGTCGTTGAATGATGTCACGAGTTGTCGCATCATCTTTCCCTGTGAGTTGATCCGGACGATCAAGATTTTTTGGAGGACTTGTGGCACTGAAGTCGGTGCCCTGAAACGCTGCTGGCAGAAAACCATTTCCAAAGTTGTTTTTTCCACTGCGTGCGAGCCCGCGAGGATCATTAATTGCAACAAATGCGGGCAGGTTTTCATTCTCGGTGCCGAGTGCGTAGGTTGTCCATGCACCAAAAGATGGAAAGCCTTCCATTGTGAAGCCTGTGTTCATGAAGTTCTCACCTTGGGGGTGAGCGCTCGACTCGGTATGGAGGGAGTGAACGAAACAGAGTTCGTCAGTCTGTTTGGCCAGATTGGGAAGAAGGTCAGAAACCATCTTCCCGGTTTCTCCACGTGGCCGGAATTTCCAGAAAGGCTTCGCTATGTTTCCAGTTGGTCCCTCAAATGTGACGTCTGGGATTCCAGGTGGTTTCTTGCCATGAAACTTTTCAAGGTCGGGCTTGTAATCAAAGGTGTCAACATGGCTGACAGCACCGGGACAATAGATAACGAGAACCTGTTTTGCAGGCATTGGGAAGTGTGGTGGCCGAGCTGCATACGGATCATTCGGGTCGATCTGTGGACGAATGGGAGCTTTTCCTCCTGCAGTACGGACAGTCTCAGCCAAAAGTCCATCGTCTTGGAGCATCTGCAGAAGCGCCAGGCTCGAAGTCGAAAGCCCCGCTGTTTTCAGAAACGTGCGGCGATCAAGAAGATGCCGGCCCTGTGGTAAAAGATGTTCTGCGTCATTCATGTTCACTTACTCCAGGAAAGTAAAAGCATTGGAGTTGAGGATCGCTCGACAGACGAGAAAGAGATCCTCTTTGGAGGTTATATTTTGCACGGCAGTCTTTTCTTGAGCAGTTGGGCGCCGAGCAAGAAGGAGTTCGAAACACCGGTCGAGTGCTTCTGGTAAATCATTTTTAGAATCTTTCATCGCGCGTTTTGCGATCAGTTCTGACTGCGATATGACAAACGGGCTGTTCATCAGATTGAGTGCTTGAAGCGGTGTTGTTGAGACCGGTCGCTTGGCCCGTACTTGGCCACAGTCAGGAAAATCAAAAGCCGTAAACATGCAGTCGTCGACTCGACGCATTCGTTCCTGGTAGATCATTCGCCGCCATGTGTCTTCACCGTAGTTGTCCAGAACCTCCCACTGCGCATAACGCTTTTTGATATTATGAATTCGGTAGCTCGGCCCGCCAAGGACTGGGTTCAGTGAGTCTGATGCAGTAAGGATCGCATCCCGAATAACTTCGGCCTCAAGACGCCGTGGTGGAAATCGCCAGAGGAGGCTGCTGGTTCCATCTTGAGCCAGAGCCTCTTCGTTGGGCTTGCTCTCTTGGGTAAATGCACGAGAGGTGACGAGTAGCTGGAGAATGTGCTTGACGGACCATGGCTTGACTGGGCGACCACCGACTGCCAGGACTGGTTCAGTAAATTCCGAAGCAAGCCAGTCAAGAAGTTCTGGGTGTGTCGGTTGGGCACCAGCGAAGCCGAAGTCACCGGTTGTGGTGACAATCCCTTGGCCAAAGACATGATGCCATATTCGATTGACCATGACCCGCGATGGGAGCGGGTTCGTCGGCTCTGTTAACCAGTCGGCAAAAGCTTTTCTTCGCGCCTGGCCAGATGCATTACTGTCAAGTTGCAGGTCACCAACAAGAACGAGGGGAGCTGCTGGCGGAACCTCATCTCGAGGGTTCTCGGGACTCCCACGATGGAATACATGTGTTGGTCCGGGCGTTTTGAATCTTCCGACAAAACTCGGTCGAGGCCCTTCTGTATTGAATTGTGTAATCAAGCGTTGGAGCTTCTGTAATGCATCGGACCGAAAAGGAAACTGTTTGTTGACTTCCGAGTTGTTTTGAGAGTCGGCAACATGCTGCCATTCACCATCTGCAGTCTGTATTTCGATGCGGTATTTTGGAAAGTTAAAGGGCTTCAGGTCTGTCAGGTAGTCAGTGTCAAAGAAGTTTTCTCTGTTGGTACTCAAGCGAATGCGGTCAATTTCGGTTGGCTTCGTGAACTGAAACTCCAGCCAAGGGTTTCTTTTTTCACCCTGGGGAACACGTGCAGCCCATCGCTCAGTTCCATACTCACCATCATTGACTTTCCAGAGTTCGTTCCGAAGAACTTCCATGCCCGGTGCTGCGATTACAGTTGCACCACTTTCGGAACTGGCGACATTATCTTGAAGGTTGTGAAGGCCAAAAATTTCAAGCTCATCAAGCCCAACGTACTTGCTGAGAAAAGTAATTCGGACTGCGTTTGTCGTTGCGATTGGAAAATGGATTTCACCATAACCAGTCCAGTCTTCTTGCCATGCTCCAGCCTCTCGAAGCCGATACCGCTGCTCGGCGATCGCTTTATGGAGTTGCTGTGCGGCTTCACGACGAGGATGCTGTTCGTCGAGTTCCGGGTAGCGGCTTCCAAATTCAACATCTTGGAATACCGCAGAAAGTGAGTAGTAGTCACGAATTGTAATTGGATCAAATTTGTGATTGTGGCAGCGGGCACAGCCGATCGTCACACCGAGGGCAGAGGCACCAACAGTCTGAAGAATCTCGTCCATGCGATCTGCTCGTGCTTGCCGGCGAGCAGACGGTTCTTGGCCAACTGTTGCGACAGGAACATGCGGGCCAGAAACCAGATAGCCAGTGGCATCTCCGTGCCCAACCACATCACCAGCGATTTGCTCCGTAAGGAATTCGTTGTAGGGTTTGTCTTCGTTAAATGCTCTGATGACGTAATCGCGATAAATCCAGGCATTCTTTCGATACATGTTACTTTCGGATCCATTTGTCTCAGCCCAGCGGATCACGTCGAGCCAGTGCTGTGCCCATCGTTCACCAAAATGGGGTGATGCAAGGAGCTGCTCTATGAGTGTGACGTACGCACCGTCTGCATCTGTCTCACAGGCTTTTTCAAATCGATGAACGGCTTCGGGTGTGGGCGGAAGGCCGGTAAGCACGATTGATGCACGACGAATCAGGGTCGCTGGTTTTGCCGGCTTTGAGAAATGGAGAGATTTTCGACGGAGTTTACTAAGAAGGAAAGCATCGACTGGATTTTGCTCGTGCTCATCCGGTACGGACGGACGGCCGACTGACTGAAATGACCACGGCACTTCATCCGCAGTAAAGGCGACCTCATCATTCATTTGTCCAGGCCACTTGGCGCCTTCAGCAATCCACTGTCGTAACAAATCGATTTGCTGTTCGGGTAGTTTGTCTTCGTCGGGTGGCATCGCCATGTCTGGGTCGCGGTGTTCGACGACTTCCATGAGATAGCTTTTCTCGGGATGTCCCGGAACAAGTGTTGGAAGGCCATAGTCGCCACCTCTGAGCATCAGTGCTCGTCGGTCGAGCCGAAGGCCCGACTCCTGCTCGTCTTCTCCGTGGCAGTGCCAGCAATTTTCTTCGAGAATGGGCCGGATGTTTTCTTCAAAGCCAATAGCTGCTTCTGTACGCACAGCATGGAGGCAAAATAGTACCAAGCAGCACAGGAGTATTTGCGACGACGAATAGAAGTTGTGACACGCTTGTGCGAATCGGGTTACGTTCATAGCAACTGGCTCAAAGGGTATTTACGAAGAACTAATTCATTCTAGACCAGTACGGCCAGCATGTTTTATTAGGGCGTTTGTGCTGCGGGCGCAGCAGCTTTTTTGTGTGCTTGGAGTTCTGGCCAGCTAAGGGTTCCGTCTTTGTTGGTGTCTGCATCAGGATTCTTTTTGAAATAAAGATTTTTCCAATCTTCATTACTTTTTGGTTCAGGTTTCCCTAGAGCCTTCCATTGAGGCTGGGGGGGCACATCGCCTTCTTTCGGAAGCCGTGACGCAAGCACGTGTCGGAAGCGGTTTACCTCGTGGCTGTGTTGTGCTTCAGTAGCAAGGTTTTTCCATTCGTTCGGGTCAGATGTAGTGTTGTAGAGTTCTTCTTTTCCGTTTTCGTAGCGAATGTATCGCCAATCATTACTACGAAGTGAATAGCTCTCTTCGTGTGGGTTATATTTCATTCGCCACTTGTACAGTGCGGTGAGTGCTTCATCTGGGCCAGTCCATGTGCCCTGAGCCGGGTCTTCTAGCAATGGTCGAAAGCTGTGCCCATCAAGCGGACGACCTTTTTCATTTTTCATCGTATCGCCCTCAAGGTGACAAAGATCACTGAGAGTGGGATAGATGTCGACGAGTGACACAGGTTGGCTGCACGTTGTGTTGGCGGGTGCGATTCCTGGTGCTCGTACAATGAGTGGAATTCGGGTGCTCTCCTGCCAGAGTGAATTTTTATAGAGATAGTCTTTTTCACCCATTCCCCATCCATGGTCACTCGTCAGGACGATTATTGTGTTGTCCTTGAGTTCTGTACTATCGATCACATCCAGAATCCGACCAACCTGCTCATCAACGGACGCAATACTGGCAAGGTAGGCCTGAATAAAATGTCGAAGCGCTTCGTCACGCGAGTCGTATGATTCCACAAGTTTTCGGAAGAGTTTGCCTCCCATGTCTTCGGTGCGTTCAGAGTTTGGTTCTTTCCCTTCGGGAAGCCCTCGGATCGTTTTCGCAAATGTGTCGTCGATGTCACCATTAAGAATCTCAGGGAGCGAGATTTCATCCACAGGGAACATGTCAAAAAAACGTTGCGGAACAATAAGTGGTGTATGAGGCCGGATAAAACCAATGCCCATGAAAAACGGCTTGCGGTTTCTTGCTTTTGTTGCGGCGAGTCCCTGAAGTTGTTCAACGGCCCAGTCCCCATTTTTTTCATCCGGTGTCGGATCGTTTTCACCTGAAGGATGAATCGTCAGTTTGTCTACCGATTGCCACCCACCGGTCCGCCACATAAGTGGCTTACCATCCTTTGTGAGTCTTCCTTCAATATTCACCAGTGGTCCAAAAGATCCATCAACCGGACCAATTTCGTTATAGGGAGCCGGTGTGTCAGGGTGTGGTTGATTGTCTTTCCCGTCATAGGCGAAAGGTCCATAGTCCGCACGGTTACCGAAATTCTTCCATTCTCCACGAACCATGTGGTGCAGAAGCTTCCCGGTTCCCACGGTGTAGTATTTGTTCTGACGAAAATAATCCATAAGCGTGCGGGAGTTTTTGAGTACCTCATAGGTGTCCCATTTTGTAAACCCATAGCAGCCTGAGTTGTGTGGGTAGATGCCAGAGAACAGGCATGCCCGAGAAGGACCGCAGATTGGAATGTTGCAATGTGCCTGCGTAAATCGAACGCCTGAATCAGCAAGCCTCACCATGTTCGGTGTCACTGTTTGTGGGTGTCCACTAAACCCTTCGATGTAGTCGTTCAGGTCATCGCAAATAATGAAGACAATATTTGGACGGTCTGTTCCGTCATTTTGTTTTGCTGCAGCCACACAGATGGTGCCCATTGCCATGACGATGGCGCCGTAGGCAAACAAAAACCACGAGTGTATTAATACAAAGTGACGCATAAGATCTTCCAGTTATTCTTAGTGAACATGTCCGACTACGTAGATGTCGTGAATTTCATCTGATGACAAGGCAGCATTCAAGATAATCATTTCGTCAATAACGCCGTCAAGGTTACGAACAGCAAAATCGGGTGTTTTTCGGAAAGGCTGCCCCCAGTTGCCAATTTCTGCAGCACCAATTTGAAGAGTATCAATGACAAACTCATCTTTGATTTCCTCACGACAAGTGACTGTGCCGTTTACGTAGTGTGTAACTGACCGTGATGCGGGGTCGTAGACGGCTGCAAGGTGAACCCACTGGGCCGTCATGGAAGGTGTCCAAAAGGACTCGGAGAAGTAGACGTGATGAAGCCCTTTGTCTTGGATAGGCGGTGAGTTCGGGCCGGTTGAATAAAAGAGTTTCTGCGAATCATCGACCATCACGGAAAACATGAGTTTTCCATCATGTCGAATTTGCCAGTGAGGTTCACCGTTTTCATATCCGTCAGACAAGAAGAGTGCATTGTATTCGTGTTTCAAGCTATTTATTTTGGCCCAGCAAGAAAATGTATAGGCAGAAAACGTACCATTAATTTTTGTCCTGATGCGGCTCCCGGGACGACTCATGAGAACCCCAACGGATTCCTTCTCAAACCGTCCTGGTACAGTCTCGACCGGACCAAGAAGTTGTCCCGCGCTTGCGTAGTTGGTCTCAGCAATATTTGGATAGCGACGGCCGGTAAAATCTTTTTCCGCTGGGAACAATGCAATGAGTCGAGGGTCAGCGGCAAGTTCCTTCATGAAGTAGCGATATGCGGTGTACTGTTTTATTCGATCGTCCGTCGATTGTTGTTCGATTGCATCGAGTTGTGGAATACGGCTGAGAAGGTCAGAATCAACCGCTTCGTGATCAAGAGAGGTCTGCTCCCCGGCTTGTAAAAGGTCGTTGTCGAACTGGTTGCCCCGCAGGAGAACCTCGCCGTCAATCACGGCAACCAGCGCCTTCCCTTCACTCATATCGAGCGCAAACCGTGTTCCAAGGTCAATGATGTCAGTGTCGGCAGCGTTGACAATAAACCCTTGAGCCGCAGGTGGTACTGTCGCTTCGACACGACCATTTTTTACTGAGACGGCCCAGTCAGAAATGACATCAAGTTGAGCCGGACCTTCAACAACAAGCGTTGCCCCGCAGAAAAAATCAATCACAGCGATCCCGCTGGAAAATGAGAATCTCCCCGGGGGAAGCAGGCTACCGTCAGTAATTTTTTGATCTTTATTTCGCCATGACACGTCGATTGTTTTTCGAAGGATGGCATGCCCTACAAGTGTTGGCTCGACTCCTCCCCATGTCGTCCTCTTGGCAGGTGTGTTTTTAGAAGTAGACACTGGGGCAATACCAGTAAGTTCCGGCGAACTGGTGGTTGGATCATCGACATTTTTACCAATCATGAAGCCGGTTAAACCGATAAGTAGGCTTATGCTCAACGCAGCTGCCAACGGAATTTTTGGCACGAGTTTTCTTGGCTGCCTCAAAGGCGAATATGCGAATACTTTTGCTGGAGAATCGGCAGCCTGTGTTTGAGGGATGGCGGAATCACGTAGTATGGCGCTTGGGAAAACCTCACAAAGTGCTGTGTGTGTTTTGTGAATCTCGTTGTAACGCTGTCGTGCTTCTGCTGAGTTTTCCAGTAGCGAACTTAGTTTCTGTGCGTCGCTGTGGCTGAGAGACTGGTCAATCGAGAAGGAGATCAAACGATCAAGTTCAGCTGAATCGATGTTGTCGTGCATGATGTCCACTTTTGATCGCAATGAGTTGTGTTATTTTTGAAGTTTTTGTTGGATGCATTGCCCAAGTTTTTTTCGAATTCGCGACAATCGCATACCGATCGCATCAAGGCTCATATTCATAGTGGAGGCGATGGTGGCGAGTGGTCGGTCTTCTCGGTATCTCTGCTCAAGGAGTTTAATCTCGTCAACGTTCAGTTGTTTAACGCAGTCTTTGAGGACACTGACCCGCGTATCTTCATCAACTTCAGATGATTCAGTTTTCCCGTCTATCTGTTCATAGACCGTGTCAGAGAAAACTAACCGGTTTCTTGCAAGGTTTTTTCTCCACGCCATGACCTGAAATCGGGCAATTGTGAAGGTCCAGGCCTCGAAACTTGTACCGGGCCTGTAATCTGCAGCTTTTTGCCAGATTACGAGGTTTGCTCGTTGGAGAACCTCAAGCGTCTGATCTCTATCAGCAAGTCGCTTCAAAATGAAGCCATAGAGCCGAGGCTGCATCGCCTCAAGCATTACCTCGAAATCGCTTTTTTCGGAGGATGTGTTCGTGGCAATACCGGGGTTTTCAGGAAAGCGGTAAAATAACGTCCCTTATAAATAGAAACACGTGCATGAAGCTAACATGCACGTGTTACTTTTTTGTACATAAGTACCTGGCTTTAACCAACCATGGCTAGAATGCCAGAGTTATTGTTGATTCTCTATGCCAACACTTCCACCGCCACTTTCCATTTTCGGGTAATAGTTTTCATACCCTTCACCTAATGGCATCAGTGGGCCCATTTCAACGCAGAGACGAGATACATCTTCGCCTTTTGCTTTTAGAAGTTCTTTCGCGAGTGAGACTAATTTTTCTTTATCAGTGTCAGTCTCTGTAAGTCCATCAGCATTCGTAATAATTTCTTGAATGTACTGACGCTGTGGTTGCTGTCGGTCGTTCATTTCCCGTAGAAAAGCCATGAAGTCCATTCGCATTTGAACGTTTTCTGGCGGAAGTGTCACGGAACCTGAATTACAGCCAATCATGAAAATTGATGTGATCGCTGCGAATGTGAAAAATTTGTTCATTTAGATGCCCTTTTTCTTTTATTGATGAGTAGCTTGATTCAGTTTGGCTAGGTTCGAAAATAAAAGTGTGTGGCAACATGATTTATATTGCTGCCACACACTTCTTATTTTCCGCTGACATTTTTAAGACACAAATTTACAGGTCACCAGGTGCAACTGTACCACCAGCTCTTGTTATGGCTGCAACCCAAACGTCATAAGAGACATTGTAATTCACAAACTGTGTCGATCCGTCTGCTTTAGTAACACCGAAGACATTCCCTGTATGAGCAGAACCACCAGTACAGAAATTTTTCATCCAGTCACTGCTGTTACTAACATCTCCAACTGTTCTTCCGGGGACGCACTCAAAGTTCCCTAGCTTACCATTCGAAGTTCCGTCCCATGCGGCTTTGTTCACCCATGACATGGAGTTCCGGGAATTAAACCACCATCTTGTACCAGCGTTGTTTTCAACGATCTGTACGGTGTTAGACAATCCATCAGTAAATTTACCAAATCCTGTCCAAGCCCCTTTCGCTGGCGTGCCTTTCGCTGCTCCTTGGGTAAATGCACCCATCATTGCTTGGGTTTGTGGTGAATCATGCGTCTGCCAGGCATTCGATGGATTTCTATTATAACCAGCGACTGATCTTCCCCACGGTGACATGCCAAGATTAGCGCGGTAATTAGTAGCTGCTTGGGCGGTTAATCGAGAGTTGAGCTGCTTAGCAATATCTGCACCGTCAATATCTTTAAGGCCTCCCGTCCAAGAAGGACACACAAATGTGTTTACCGTGGTTTTGCCCATTGGGCTATTTGGACCAATGGTCTGCCCCCAATTGCCATTATAAGGCGACTTGAAACCGTTCGTTCCCATTGCCTCTATTTGTTGATGCATGCCAGACTGTTCGATTGCTGGCAGGATCTGTACAAGCCATGTGTGACCCTTCTCTCCGGTCGTTGGTTCACCGTTGCCTTTTACTGTTCCCCAAGCACTGAGGCTTGAGTTGGCATTGTTCTTCAGTTCAATTATTGGTGGAAAATGATTGTCACTACCCCAGGCGCTTTGATCCGCAACGGTTTGAAGTCCGAGACCAAGTTGCTTCAAATTGTTTTGGCAACTTGAGCGGCGAGCAGCTTCACGAGCCTGCTGAACAGCAGGCAGAAGGAGCCCGACGAGGACACCGATGATTGCAATAACAACGAGTAGCTCAATGAGCGTAAACCCGCGTGAGCGGGACTTATCGTGTAAACACATGACGAACACTCCGTAGTAAGTGAATAAAGAAAAAAATCAAACGTTGTGGCTTGAGACCATCAATCAAATTGAATGAAAAATACCAAATCCCCAAGCTCTCGTACAAAGCAAATGTTACTGCGAGACGCTAAACAAGACAAGACAAAACAAAAGCGAATCGCCATAAGATTCCGTATTCCAAGGGCCGAAGCTTTACCGAGCGAGAAACCATGAAAGCGGTTTCATTATGAGTTAATATGTACGAGTCGGTTTGCTCAGCTTGGAGAGATGTCTCGCTGCAGGTGCTTGCTTCATATGTCTTTGTTGATCTTTGGAATAAACGTTGGCTTTTGACGCTTCAGGTAGGCCTTCGCCGCCTTCTCAAAACGCAACTCATTGATCGTATTGAAAAGCGGGAAGAACCCTGCTTGGAAGCGTCTTGAGAAGCGGGCCCATTCCTTTGTTGTGTGATGTGACAACAGCGATCACGTCTCGCTTCGGAAAGACAAAGATAAACTGGCCGCCAGCGCCACGACATGTAATGCACTCTGTTTTTGTTTCACCAACCTCAGCGTTGTTCTGCCAAAAAAAGAAACCGTACGAGTTCGTCTCTGATGGCTCGCACAGCGGACTGGTTGCTTGCTTCATGAATTCAGGAGGGATCAGTTGTTCACCATTCAATTTCCCGTGTTGGCGAACAAGAAGCCCCCACTTCACCATGTCACGAGAACGCATGCTGCTTCCTGCGGCACTCTTTGGCAGATCGTTGATATCGTCCGGCCAGTGAAACTGCGTTATGTTCAGCTTTTCAAGGAGTTCTTTTTTTAAAAAACTTTGAGCTGTTCCGGGCACAACCGCATTAAGGACCTGCATGGTGATGGCTGGGTCAATGCCTTGGTATTTAAACGCACGAGGTGCAGATCCAATTGGTGCAGTGCGTTCAAAGAACATCTGCACTTGATGTTGGCCCGGATTCTTCGCAGAGTCTGATCTGATTTGACGCTGGACATTTTGTGGAATTCGAATGCCGGACCGCATCGTCATCACATCAGCCAGCGTGATTGTTGCAGCGCCCTTGGCGAATCGTGACGGGTCAAGGCCCTTGAGGAGTTCGCACACAGGACGGTCCAGATCATCCATCGTGAGGTAGCCACACTGAATCGCTCGGCCGATGGCAAGGGCAGTGTATGACTTTGTAATTGACATCTGGTAGTGCGGGTAATTCACACGTCCTCGCCTAAAATACGATTCAAAAAGCAATTTGCCACGGTACATAATGAGTAGGCTGTCTACTTCTCCATACTCGCCAGCAGCAATCTCATTCGCAAATTTGAGTATGGGATCAACTGCACCGCTATCAATGCCAAGCGTGCCCGCTGGAAGCTTATTCTCCGCATCTGGGCTTGTGGTAATAAATGCAGTTGGTAGATCCCGAAGGTTTTTTTCCTCGATATATGATGCCTTCGCCAGTTCATCCTGTGTTGCCTCCGGTGGGTGTAATTCAGCGCTCAGTGCATACGTCGATGCCAACCACACAAGAGCCATTGGTAGAACATGAGAATGACGAAAAAGAGGTTTGGGGAAGAACATAGTTGAGCTTCTTGTGCCAGGGGTATGTGTCGTTGAAGTCTTACAATGACGGTGCTGATGGAGTCTGGTGGTAGGGTTGTGGTGTTCCAAAGTCAGGCCGCTCTGGTCCAATTGCCGGATTCCACCCAGAATTGTTGGGTGGAAGACTGTCTTTCCAGGTATGTAGTTTTCTGAGAAGGCGATTGGCAAGTGTGGGTTTGGACTCGATGAGGTTTGTTTTCTCACTCCTGTCTTTTGCTAAATCAAACAGACGGTAAATTTTTCCATCATCAGTTGCCAATTTATAGTCGAGGTCACGGATTGCCAGGCGGGGACCAAGGCTCCAATAGAGTTCGTTATGCGGACGTTCTTCGGACATGGTTTTTTGACAGACATATGGCAACAGGCTGACTCCATCAATGCCCCATTGAGGTCCAATCTTTCCGCCTGCTGCGGCAATCGCTGTGGGGAGAATGTCGAGCGAACTGACAGGGAAGTGGTACGTGCTCCGAGCAGGAATGATTCCTTGCCACTGCATGCAGAACGGAATGCGAATACCACCTTCCCACATCGTTCCTTTTTTGCCGCGCAGCGGTGTGTTTGGTGAGTGGTCGTGGCCTCCGTTATCGCTGAGGAAAATGATGAGTGTCTGGGACTCAAGATCATTGTTTTGCACGCACTGGAGTACCTTGCCCACGTTCTGGTCAAGTGAATAGAGCATTGCCTTGACGAGACGGCGTTTGTCATCGGCCTCATTAGGAAATTTTTCAACAAGACGTCGTGGTGCCTGAAATGGCCCGTGGATTGCATTGAAGGGGATATAGCAAAGGAACGGACCCTCTTTGTGACTATCTATAAACTCGACGGCTGTGTCACCGATGCTGTCGGTGAGGTACTGAGTCTTGCTTGAGTGTATGACACCGTTGTCGAGCAAGTCAGTTCGAGGTGTCTTCTGATTGTTGGGTGATTGGTTCAAGATGCTTCGGTTGTGGAAAATAGGATTGTGGCGGCGGTTGAGTTCGCCAATGTAATTTGACGCACCATTATTGAATCCAAAGAACTCATCCCATCGCGTGAACGCCATTTGTTCTTCAGCTCCGCCGTCGTGTGTTTTGCCGAAGATTCCTGTGGTGTATCCGAGCGATTGAAGGCGATCTGAAAGTATTGGCTGTGATGGTGGGATGCCAACATAGGTCACACCCTCCCGCCAGTAGGGGCCGGGATTGTCGGCAAAGCCAAGGCGTTGCTGGTAACGACCAGTCAGCAATCCAGCACGAGAGGGCGCACACACAGGGCAGGTAACATAGCCGTCAGTAAACCGAACGCCGTTGAGCGCAATCGAATCAATGTGTGGCGTAGGAACATCGCCGCCCTGATACCCCACATCGCCATAGCCCAGATCATCAGCAAAAAAAATAATGATGTTCGGTGCCGCCGTGATGTTTTGTCCAACAAGACAACATAAGAAAATCGCGATGGAAAGACTGCGGTATTGATGCACGGTGTGTTCAAGAGGAAGAAAGTGTGCGAAGTGTTCAGGCAAGACAGTCCATGTAGGATAGACTCTTTCAGATGACAGGTCGATCAGTTGTCCGAAGGAGACGGCTGAGTTTTTGTATTGTAATTACTCTATTCGGGCATCAGGTTGCCTATCTCAGAATGCAGGCAGTTGTGTGGCGAGTGAGTACGCTTGCGGCAGTGTTGGTGGTCCGCATGGCGAGGATGACACTATGAAACAATCGTTGTATCACGAGAGTACTTTGCAGCGAAGGTGCCATCGGGTCTCATTGTTTCTGGTTTTCTGTATTGTGGCATCCCACTGGAACTTTTTGCCAGCAGCTCCACCAAATATTGTCTTCATTTTCAGCGACGACCACGCCCTTCGTGCTCTTGGCGCTTATGGCAGCGGACTCAACCAGACGCCGCATATTGATCGAATCGCTCGTGAGGGGGCGTTGTTTGCGCGGAGTTATTGCGGCAACTCAATTTGCTGCCCGTCACGGGCGACGATTCTGACTGGCAAGCATAGCCACAAAAATGGCGTTCTGCGAAACGGCTCGCAATGGAGTGGTGATCAGTTTGTTTTCACGCGTGCTCTGTCAGCTGCGGGATACGCAACGGCGCTTTTCGGAAAGTGGCACTTGCGGGGCTGGCCGACAGATGAATTTGATGAGTGGCAGGTGCTGGAGGGAGCCGGTGGGCAGGGGCATTATTACAACCCCGAGTTTCTTTGTTCAGATGGTCAACAGTGTCAGGTTGAGGGGTATTCGACCGACGTCATAACAGATCTCTCAATCGATTGGATGAACAAGCAAACACAACAAAAGCAACCGTTTCTGTTGATGTGCCAGTACAAGTCGCCACATATTCATCGTATCCCACCACCACGACATATGAACATGCTCGACGGGCAGCGGGTAGCGGAGCCGGCAACACTTTTCGATACCTATGAAGGACGTTCTTCGTATGCAAAAAAATGTTGGATGCGTCTTTTTGGCATGTCCGACCATGTACTGAATATTACGCCTCCACGGGGTGAGTACGACGGTCGGAAGCGTCCATATCAGTTCTTGGGGCGAATGACACAATCGCAACGGGTTGCGTTCCATCAGGCGTACGATTCAGAGAATAAAGACTATCGACAGCTTCGGGCAGAAGGTGTGTTAAAGGGACGGACGCTCGATCGGTACAAGTATCAGCGTTTCATGAAAGACTATCTCGGTTGTGTTGCAGCAATTGATGACAACGTTGGCCGGATTCTTGACTGGCTTGACTCGCATGGTCTTGCTGAAAACACACTTGTCATTTACAGCTCTGACCAGGGGTTCTTTACTGGCGAGCATGGTTGGAATGACAAACGCTGGATGTATGAACAAAGCCTTTCAATGCCATTGCTCATGCGTTGGCCCGCCGTGATTCAAGCAGGCACTCGTATCAATCAGATGGTCCAGAATATTGACTATGCACCAACGTTTCTTGATGTGGCAGGGGTAGTTGTTCCAAAGGAGGTGCAGGGGCAGTCGCTTGTTCCATTGCTTCGGGGGCAATCGCCACCAGGATGGCGGCAAGAAATCTATTACCACTATTACATGGATACAGCGTACAACTTGCCACGGTTCGAAGGAGTGCGAACGGATCGGTATAAGTTAATCAGCTACTACACGCCGAGTCAGGAGTGGGAGTTATTTGACCTGGAGAAAGACCCCAATGAACTTCAAAGTGTTTATGATGACCATGATTACAGAGAAGTAAGAGAGCATCTGAATGGGAAGCTTGCTGAACTTCGTGCGAAATACGATGTGCCAAAAAATAGAGACGAGTAGTCATGGAGGACCAGGCAATGAAAGAACGTATTGGTTGTCGCCATCTCTGTTGTATGAGCCTTGTTGTAGTTGGCATTGCCTTGTCCGAATGCACTGACAAAAACAATTTTTTTTCTGGAATCGCTATGGCGGATACTGCTGAACCTGAGCAGTTGGAGCAAAAGTTTCCTGTTGCCGTAGATCCTCATCTGCTCACGGGGGGCATGGAGGAAGAGTTGCGAGGTTGTTTTGATTTTTTCTGGAATGAGTGGGTCCGTGACGAATCGCTACCAACCTATGGCTTAAATGCGGGAGACTATGTTGGGCTGCGTCGGCATGTGCCACTGGCTATAGAGAGCCAAGGGTTTTACTTTCCGGTCATTATTCTCGGTATCGAGAGAGGCTGGATTGAAAGGGAGGTGGGTCGGCAGAGAGTCCTTGCTGCACTTGATTCACTTTTGCAACTGCGTCACTTCCACGGTTTCTATTACCACTTTATTGATCTTGAAACTGGTGGTCCTGGGTGGCGTAGCAAGAACGTCGAAGTCTCGAATATGTCGACAGCAACAATGATTGCCGGAGCGATTGTCGCCGCGGAATATTTTGGGGGGGATGTTCGTGATCGTGTAGAGCAGCTTTATAAACGCATTGACTGGAACTGGTTTCTTGATCCAGCAAGGCAGCATTTTTATATGGCGTGCCACCCAGAGCAGGTGCCTGAAGGAAAGCGTGTTGACGAACGAGGAATGTTTGGTCACTGGGCGGCCTATTCAGAGCATCTCATTATGTACGTGCTGGCCGCGGGGTCACCGGAAGAGAAGCATGCAATCGATTCACGTCCATATGCCGCTATGCAGACACCCGTGGGCTCTTATAAAGGCAAGCCATTTATTTATTGTCGGACCGGTTCGGCGTTTGTGTACCAGTGGAGTCATTGCTTTCTCGACTTTCGAAATATTGTTGATCGAAAAAAGTGCGACTGGTTCGAGAATTCTCGTCAGGCGTCTCTCGCGGCACAACGATTTGCCATAGACTCATCAGACGTCGTGAAAGGCCTAGGAGAGAACTCGTGGGGGATGTCCGCATGCATGAGTCCCACTGACGGGTACTCTGGTCACTATGGGTCCATGCCAGCCGACCGGGACTTTCTGCTAATGGATGGCACGATTGCACCATACGGCCCTCTAGGTTTTCTCGTATTTACACCGAAGCAATCGCTGGCTGCATTGGAGTACATGAGAACGATTCCTGAGTTAACTGGTAAATATGGGCTCTTCGATGCATATAGTTTTCAGACCAAATCTAAAAATGGCAGACCCTGGGTGGCGAAGTCGTACCTCGCAATAGACAAGGGGATTGTCGCCCTGATGTTTGAAAATTATGCCACACAATTGATTTGGAAGTATCTGCATCAAAATTCCCATATCGAGCGGGGGTTGTCCCGGCTCGGTTTTCAATACTCTCTTCGGTCAACTCGTTCCACTGAAAAGAAATAAGCCGGTGGCATGGCTCTATCAGGCAGGCTGTACAGAAGAATCTTGTTCTGGTTAGTTTGAGATGTTCAACTACATATGGCGGGGCGCTTTTGGAAATAGTATTTATTCTTGAAGGGAAACTACATGACACGTCAATATCTTCAAACGTGGTGGATATTCACTTTCTGTGTGTTCACTTGCGTTTCACAGGGAGATGCTGCACAGCCAAACGTCATACTTATTTTTGCTGATGATCAGGGGTATGGTGACCTGAGTTGTTTCGGTTCAGAGACAATCAACACACCGCATATTGACCGCCTGGCACAAGAGGGTCGGAAGTTTACGAACTTTATGGTGGCTTCACCGGTTTGTACGCCCTCACGGGCAGCGTTAATGACTGGCTGCTATCCGAAACGCGTTGGCATGCACCAGCACGTACTTTTCCCGACATCAAAAAAAGGGCTCAACCCGAGCGAGCATACGATTGCTGATCATCTTCAAGATCAGGGTTACGCCACTGCCTGCTTTGGGAAATGGCACCTTGGATATCAACCCGAAGTTCTTCCTCGGGCGCATGGTTTTGATACGTATTTTGGAATCCCGTATTCGAATGACATGAATTATCCTGACAACAAGGAAAAGCCGAAAGGTGGTCCTGATGGTATGGACGAATTATGGGCTGATCCTGAGTCAACGCTGACGAAATGGAAGACACCTCTTATTGAGGATGAGGAGATTATTGAATTGCCCGTTGATCAACGGACGATTACACGTCGCTATACCCAGAAGGCGATTGACTTCATTACAGAAAACAAAGCAAAACCATTTTTTGTTTATCTTCCGCACTCAATGCCTCACATTCCGCTCTATGTGCCTGATGATGTGCGAAACCCAGATCCTTTGTACGCGTACATCAATACAATCGAACACATTGATTCAGAAGTTGGACGATTACTTGAGACGCTTGATGACTTGAAGTTGGCCGACAATACATATGTTCTCTACACGACAGACAATGGCCCGTGGCTTCGGTTTAAGCATCATGGAGGAACGGCGGGCCCTCTCCGGGATGGCAAAGGAACAACGTTTGAGGGGGGGCAAAGGGTGCCATGTGTTTTACGTGGTCCAGGTATTCCGGCTGGTTCAGTGTGTCATGAGTTGACCGGGACAATTGACGTCCTGCCCACACTCGCGGCTCTCGTTGGGGGTGCATTACCGTCTCAACATCGCATTGATGGCGTTGATATGTCACCCCTGTGGCATGGAAAGAAAGAAGCATCTTCACGGGAAGAATTCCTTTACTACTCGTCCCATGGAGTACTGGAAGGAATTCGGCAAGGACCCTGGAAGTTGCTCGTGAAATTGCCCAGACAAAACCGGAACACAAGAGAGCCAAAGGCAGCAGAGGTTCTTCTTTTTAATCTGGAAGAAGACCTCGGTGAAAAAGAGAATCTCGCTGACAAATATCCAGTAGTGGTATCGAAGCTTCATACGATAATGGATGCGCTCGATGCTGAAATCACCTCAAATGCACGTCCGCCTTGGTTTGAGGACGATGGGATCGCCGAGTGACACCAAAAAAGATATGTGTCGTGACCGACCAAAGCGGTTCTTGATTTCTCTTCAGCTGTGATGTTTTGGGTCACTTGTGTACGCAACGTCCATAGAGCCAGTCGCCACATCGATTGATACTCTGCGGCCTTGTTCCCCGCCGCAGGCCTTTGCCACGATAGGAATCCGATTCTTGTGTAGTAACGTTTCCACAGCAGCAATGTTCTGACTACCAACAGTCACTTCTTCGTGGCCAGGAAACATTGCTGCCCCACCAGCAATTTTTGCTTTCCAATGAGGCTTCTTGTCTCTTGATAATTTATTGAGTTGGCGAAGGAGTTCAGTAATTGCCGTATCTGCGAACCTGCCTGGTTCGTCAGTTGTACCGTGTGACTCAGGGAGAAGAATATGGGCAAGGCCAGCAAGGCGAAGCCTTGGGTCGTACAAGGTGACACTGACGCACGAGCCCACTAAGGTCCGCAGCGTGCCCGAGTCTGACGCGACTGCAATCTGTCCCATGCCGACTGCATTCTGTAAGAAATGCTTCTGCTGCGTTGCTGATGTGTGCTCAAAAGAAGTATTCAATAGAGTTCAATCTTTGTTTCTACCGCCGGAGAAGAATTTCAGTTGCCAGATTCTGTTCAGAATTTTGCGTTGCCATTTAAGATGTAAAACATCTTGGATTCTCTTCGACATTTGGAAGTGTGGCGGTGGAGTGTTTTTTGGTACTGCGTCCATCTGTTTTCAAGGTGCGCGAGCTGTTTTGGTTTAGGCTTGTGCTCGTCTCGGTCTGGTCTGTCTGGGAAATAATGTGGTTCGAGACGAGGTCCTTACAGAAAGAGCCTTGAAGCTTCTGTTTGCAGGGGAAAACGAGGTTCTAGCTACTTCGTAAAAAAGTAGGTGGGCTCATTACTGACAGGTTAGTGAATACGTCTACTCAACCCAAAGCACGAAACTGTTATTCAGCGGTTCTTTCCTTCGCACGTTCATCGGATCCACTAGCTGCGAGCTCAATGCATGTTGCAGCATCAAGAAGAAGACATACGGACCCATCTCCTAGAATACTGGCACCACCAAGGCCCTTGATGTGCGTGAAGTTTTCATCAAGCGATTTAACGACAATGTCCTGGCCTCCAAGTAGGCCGTCAACACGAAGTCCCAGTGATTTGTTTGCAGCATGCAAGATGACGACATGGTTCTCCGTATTCAAATCTTTCTTCGGAAGCTCTTTGCCACCGCCTCCGGTAAGTGCATGGAAATCAAAGAGATCATCGATTGAAACGAGAGGAAGGAACTCGCCACGAACATCACACATCTGGCGGCCATTAGCGGTGGTGCTCTGATAGCCAGAGACAGAGACGATTTCCCGAACATTCTCGATGGGTACAGCGAGAACGCCGTGCGATAGCCGGAAAAGCATGCAGCGAGTGATTGTGAGAGTAAGCGGTAAACGAATGATGAATTTTGTGCCGACGCCGTACTTTGATGACACCTCAACAGTTCCGTTGAGTTGGGCAATTTTCGTTCTGACAATATCCATGCCAACGCCACGCCCAGAAATGTCGGAGATTTCTTTCGCAGTGCTAAACCCGGGCTGGAAGATGAGTTCGGCAACTTCGTCTTCAGTGAGTTGATCCGCTGAACTTTGAGAAATAAGTCCCCGTGTAACTGCGATCTGTTTCACCCGGTTGATATCGATGCCCCGACCGTCATCCTCTACGATGATAAAAACATTGTTGCCACGATGAGAGGCTGCGAGTGAGACCGTGGCGATTTCAGGTTTTCCGTTTTGTATTCGCATATCTGCCGACTCGATGCCGTGGTCAACGCAGTTGCGAATGAGGTGGTTTAGGGGATCTCCTATTTCATCGATCATCCGCTTATCAAGTTCTGTTTTTTCACCTTCGATCACCAGGTTTGCCTGCTTGCCAAGTTCCTGTGTGATATCTCGTATCGAGCGTTTAAACCGATTAAACAGTGGGCCTACGGGTACCATTCGTGTGTTGAGTACACCTCGCTGGAGACTATTCGATACACGGGTGAGTTGATCAATTGCAGTGCTTAATTCAGCAAAGCTTTGGCGATTGTGTTCCCAATCTTGGAGTTGGTTTTCAACAGTATCGATCTGTTCGTTCAGGTCTTGTAGCTCAAGATGCGCCTTCTCACCATATTGTCCGGCGAGCCGTGTCGTGAGTTTTCGAAAGGCCTCGAGAAGGTTTGTAGTATGGGCACTTAAGCCAAGCTTGTGGAAAGCGGGCGCAACATTCTCGGCGAGTTGTGTAAGTCGCGCCCGGTTGACCACCAGTTCACCCGTTAGGTTTAAGAGCACGTCGAGTCGGTCAACATCAACACGCACGGTTTTGGAGAGTGCTGGAGTTTTAGCAGGCTCCTGCGAGTCTTTCTCGTGGTTGGCTTGCTGTACAGGAACGTCTGGCGTTCGTGGTTCGACCGGGGGTATTGCTATGCCTGCTGGAACTTGTGTCACAGAAAATTCTGTGAATTTGTTCGTCTGAATCGTTTGGGTAATTTCCGCTTCTGGAGCAAATGTTTTGAGGAGGAGTACAAATTGAGTGAGGTCAGGTTCGGTTTCAAAAGACGCCTGCGGCGGCTGGCTATCCATGAGTTCGCCAAGGGCTGCCAGGCTTTGGGAGACTGTCAAAGCAGCATGTGCTGACGAAGGAGTGCCAGGTTCCACGGAGATCGTGATGCTCCACCACGACTCTTCCTGTTCTTGAGCAGAATGGAGTGGTGACTGTGCTTGGGCAGAACTGTTGTTTCCCCGGTGTTCGGTTGATTGCTGAGGATGCCCTGGTTGTCGTGTTGTCGGGGCGTTTGACGCTGGAGTGATTTGCCCAAGCGATTTGACCTGATCCAAAAGGTCTCCAGCGGTACTGAGCGGTTCACCGTCCTGTAAGTGCTGATTGCTTTCACGAAGAAAATCAATGCAACGTAGAACGACATCAATAGTGGGAGTATTCAGTTCCTGTTTGCCGGACCGAAGTCTCTCAAAGTGTGTTTCGAGATGGTGCGTGAGTGACGTAATCCGGTCTAACCCGAGAAGGGCAGAAGAACCTTTAATTGAGTGAATAAGGCGAAATGCCTCATTGAGTTCTTCAGGAGTGGGCGCCTGATTCTCCAGTTGTAGAAAGATTTCCACCAGACTATCGAGCTGTTCATTTGTTTCATCGAGATAGAGCCGTAGGTAGTCGCCCATCTCGTCAGCTGGTAGGTCGTCAGGAAAAGAATGTTCATTCATGATGTATGTTATTCGCGGGGTGTCTTCTTGAGTGCGAGCTGCCGCTAGTAGGGTTTTTCGTACAAGAAAATTGTCTTTTTATTGAGCTCGCCAAGGAGGTCGTAGATGCCGTCTGCGGGTCCAACTACAAGAGCACCTCCCGGTGCCAATGAGCGAATCAAATTCTGCACAGCAACCTGTTTTGATTCACGGTCGAAATAGATGAATACATTTCGAATGAAAATACAGTCAAATTTTTCTCCAGGCATTGAGGCAAGTAAATTGTGGCGTTGAAACTCGCACATAGTGATCAGCCGGGGGCGAATTGCCCATCCGGTTTTGTCTGGCAGTTGTGAAAAATATCGTGATCGACGTTCGTCTGATGTCTGGTCGAGTGAACGATCTGGAAATATGCCCTTTCGTGCAGCTGCAATCATTGTTTCGCTGATATCACTGCCGACAAGGGATATGTCCCAGCCTGCAAAATTGTGGCGAGCTTCATCGAGACAGATGGCCAGCGTGTACAGTTCTTCTCCGGAACTGCAGGCAGCTGACCAGATTCGCAGCGACTCGGAGCGTTTCTTTTCTGCGGCTTGGCCGCGGATTGTGGGGAGGAAAGATTCGGTAAACCACTCGAAGTGCCCTCCGGTTCGAAAGAAATGCGTCTCATTCGTGGTAACAGCGTCAATAAAGTGCTCAAGCTCCCCCGGTAGTTTTTTTTGGGTGAGGAGATTGTAGTAATCCTCGAATGATCCTATGTCGAGTTGACGAAGCCGACGTCGAATCCTATTCGAAAGGAGAGTAATCTTTCCTTCCGCCAGCCGTATGCCGGTTTCGCCATAAATAAATGTACGAAACCGCTCGAATTCTTCTGGTGTCAGTTTTGTCAAATCCACTGGCGTCCACCTGACTCCGTTATGGGTTCTTCGCCCCGTAGTGTGGTGTTTCTGAGGTGACTGGCACCACGTTTTCTTGCGTAGGGAAAAAGCTCCTTGAATACACCCAGTTATCCAAGATGATCGTCATGAAACTTCTTAAGTTCTTTATGATATGCGTTTCATGAGTGCAGTGCCTACCCAGCAGCCCACTGCTCATTTTCGTGTCCATGTTTTAGATTGACTTGCTGGTCACAGATTCTTCTGGGCGAATAGTGATTATGTGTTTTTTTCGAACTGGATACTCGCTTGATGGACCTGTTCAAGGTTAGCAGGTTCAAGAAGTTGGCTAGCATCAAGCAGAATGAATAGATCGTCTTCCACTCGAGTGAATCCCTCAATAAATCGTCGTCCGGTTCCATTGACGGAGTCCGGAGCGGGCTGGAGAGTCTCTGCGGGGACCCGCATAACACGGAGCACCGAGTCGACGGTACAGCCAATAGTACGACTACCAACATTGACGACAATGGTTCGCGTCTCATCGTCATCAGGTCTGCGTTTGAGATTGAAGAGCGATCGTAAGTTGACTATTGGGATAATCATTCCACGGAGATTACTCACGCCGTCTACGTATGCAGGCACCTCAGGTATCTTCGCGATCCGCGAGGGCATCACGATTTCTTGAATCGATTCAATTCGAAAAATGTAATTCTGATTCGCAAGCCGAAATCCAACAAACTGAGGGGAAGTGGAATTTGGTTGACTGCCATGAATGGTTGGATGCGGGTTCTGCGGTTGTGTTGGAGGTGTGATGCTCATGTGAGTCTCTGACGTGTGGGAGCCCGTTTTGGCACTCTCGTGTGCGCGATCCCAATAAACAGGATATAGTCGGGAAACGGGTTGCGAGCAAATTCGGGAAAGGAAAAGGCGGCTCTCGTAGGCCTCTGTCCGTTATAGTCGTTGTGAACGGACCGACATCGCTCGGTTTTGACAGTCTTCTGGGGCGAATTATTGTGACGTGGCGGAAGTGAGCAGGTCGCTCTTGGAGTGGGTGAATTGGTGAAATTCAAAAGTCCTTTACGTGTTCTTGTAGTCGATGACTCATCTCTCTATCGACAAATGCTCATGCGCGCGCTCGGTGAAGTTGACGGAGTTGAGGTAATTGATTGTGCCTGCGATGGGGTTGAGGCACTTGAGAAGATTGAACGACTGCAACCCGATCTCCTCACGCTCGACGTGCAGATGCCTAAGCTCGATGGTCTTGGTGTATTGCGTGAAATAAATCAGCGGTCTATTGAGACAATTGTTTTAATGGTTAGTAGTGTGACTGCGGAAGGGGCTCCAGCTACAGTTGATGCCTTACTCAACGGTGCTATGGACTGTATCTTAAAGCCGTCAGGGATGGACGCAAAAGCAGAAAGGCGCGATCTTCAAAACGCCCTTGCCGAGCGGATCGAGGCGATTTTACTTACCCGATCCGAGGATGAGCTTCGCCATAGTTCTCCTCAAAACAGAAGTCCTAGAAAACGATCCCTTGCGAATACAAAATTGGAAGACGTGATTGTCATTGGAGCATCAACGGGTGGCCCGCAGGCGTTACGAACCGTGTTGCGATCGCTACCTGAGAAGCCTGATGTGCCTGTCTTTATTGTGCAACATATGCCATCTGCTTTCACTGCATCTCTGGCAAAGCGTCTCAATGAGATTGTTGCGTTTCCGGTGAAGTTGGCATCTACAGGAATGTTTATCGAGCCTGGTACAGCCTACTTAGCACCTGGTAAATTTCATCTTACGGTGATGAGGAAAGGCTCTGAATTGGTGTGTCGGCTTACCGAGGATCCACCAAGACAGGGTTGTCGGCCTTCTCTCGACTGCTTGCTCGAGTCGCTTGTTCCTATTTATGGCGGCAAGGTCGTAGCAGCAGTTCTCACTGGTATGGGTTCAGACGGACTCGAGGGGTGCCACAGTTTGAAAGCGGCCGGCGGTGTCGTGATTGCACAGGATCGTCAAGGTTGCACCGTCTACGGTATGCCCAAAGCGGTGATCGATGCTGGGCTTGCAGATGTCGTCCTGCCACTTGATCAAATTGGTGAGGCAATTAGCGGAAATCAGTATCGAAAGTCACCAGCTTCGTCATAGTAAGTAGTGAATATTCTCTTTTGCCATCAGGAAAGATATCGCGATGAATCTTGTTGTTTTAGACGGGTATACAACGAACCCAGGTGATTGTTCCTGGGACCCGGTTGCAAAGTTTGGCAGCCTCGACGTATTTGAACGGTCAGCAGTTCAGGAGATTCAACAACGGGCAGTGAATGCGGAGGTGGTACTCACGAACAAGACACCATTGACAGCGAAGACCCTTGCTGAACTCCCACATCTGAAGCTGATTTGTGTACTTGCCACAGGAGTGAATGTGGTCGACCTTGAAGCTGCTGGTGCTTGTGGGGTCACCGTCTGTAATGTTCCGGGGTACAGCACGCCCAACGTTGCGCAGGCGGTATTTGCTTTATTGCTTGAGTTAACCAATCAGACAGCTCTTCACGCCGCTGAGGTCAGAGCTGGTGCCTGGTCTTCTTGTCCAGATTTTTGCTTCTGGCGCGGTGAATTGGTTGAGCTTGATGGTCGGACGCTCGGACTCATTGGGTACGGTGCAATTGGCCAGGCAGTTGCTGCTGTTGGCCAGGCATTGGGGATGAACGTGCTCGCCGCCCGTCGGAAAAATAGTGGAAGTTCAGCGGGTGTGACATATGCTGACGTCGACACCATTTTTCGTGAAAGCGATGTTGTCTCTTTGCATTGTCCGCTCACGTCAGAAACGAAAGAACTCGTGAATGCGGCGCGGCTTGCTGCGATGAAGTCAACTGCGTATCTCATTAATACGTCGCGAGGCGGTGTCATTCACGAACAGGATCTCGCCGATGCATTAAATGAAGAGAGAATCGCAGGTGCGGGTCTCGATGTGCTCTCAGTCGAACCGCCTCCTGCATCAAATCCACTCCTGTCTGCAAAGAATTGTCTCATTACTCCACACATCGCGTGGGCTAGTCGTGCTGCTCGCCAACGGCTTATTGCTGCAACTTCAGAAAACATTCGAGGATTCCTAAATGGTTTGCCGCAGAATGTTGTGGCATGAGGTTTCTACGGTGAATGGTCATTCACCAATAATTTTTACAAGAACACGCTTCTGTCGATGGCCGTCGAATTCGCCATAGAAAATCTGCTCCCATGGGCCGAAGTCAAGTGCGCCATTCGTTATCGCAACAACGACTTCCCTCCCCATGACCTGGCGTTTCATGTGTGCGTCTGCATTGTCTTCACCAGTTCGATTGTGATCGTAAACCTCTGGGCTGGCGTCAAACGGGGCGAGCTCCTCTAGCCATTTTTTATAATCATTGTGTAAGCCAGTTTCGTCGTCATTGATAAAGACACTTGCTGTGATGTGCATTGCATTCACAAGGCAAAGTCCTTCCTGGATTTCTGACTCAGTCACAAGTTCAACGACTGTTGAGGTAATGTTCTTGAATCCCATCCTGGCTGGAATGGTGAAGGTAAGATGGCGGGTAAGTGATTTCATGGCAGTCTCTCAAGAATAAAAGTGTGGTGTCTGTTTGAGTTGGTTCTCGTCGGAAAGGTCTGTTGGTCTGCAGTGAGCGTTCGCGTCCTCGTCTCATGGGCGGTGATCCCGTTCTGAACGAGTGCGAAGACGGGTATTCGTCTTGGTGAATTGCCTTCCCATGGTATTTTATGTCAGTCGATTTGTGTAAGAGCAGCTAACGCAAAGAAAGCCAAGGAGAAGAGAGATGAATGTTGAGCGAGTGAAATATTTAATCTGGGCTGCCGACGTGGATCGCGCCGTGGCTTTCTATGAAACACTCTTCGGGGCGAAAGTGACTCGAAAAAATCCTGCTGTTACAGATCTTGATATTTGTGGAGCGACTGTTGGCATTCACAGTGGAGGCGAAGGGAAACGCACCTGGACCGGCCTGAGTTTTCAGGTGGCTGATGTGGTCGACGGAGCGGCTGAAGTAACTTCCGCGGGCGGTATTTTGACGCACGAGCCTCGTGAAGAAAATGGTGAGCCACCTCATCTCGCGATGTGCGCTGATACTGAAGGCAATGAGTTTATGCTCTCGCGCAAGCGAAGTTAGTGGCTGATGTCGAGGCAGACAAGAGTATCTTCATTACGGACAAAGAGACGTCCTTGGGCGAGTGTAGGAAGTGCTCGAATCGTGCCCGGGAGCGGTTGGCTTTGCGAAAGTACTGTCATGCCTTGAGGTGAGACGTCAAGGAGAACAACGTCTCCATTGGTTTTTACTGCGAGTACTTTGTTGTCTGCTGCGAGCAGGTTCCCATAACCAAAATTCTCCTCTCGCCAGACAGCCTTTCCTGTTGTTACATCAATACACGTCATCGCGCCGGGTGGTCCGTCATCTCGGCCATCAATACAGTACAGGTGATTCTCGTGAAGGATTGGTGTGCAGTATTGGCTAGCAAGGCTGTCGGTGCCTGCCCATTGAGGCGTTACTTCTGTCTCTGTGAACGCGGCGCAAACCGATCCGATGCCGTACGATGCAGTGACGAAAAGACGATAGCTGCCGTCGGGAGTTTTCCATGCAAGAGGCGTAGCACCATTGACTGTCGGGCCGCGCATGCCAAATGGAAAAGACCAGCGAATAGTTCCGTCCGTGGGGTCAATAAGAAGGCATTGGTAGCGTGTGACAACAACCGCATGCTGTTTTTCATTGAGCACGACCGATGATGGGGCAGCATAACTTGATGGTTCATCTGTTGTTTCCCAGGAAACGTTGCCAGTAGCCAAGTTAAAGCCAACCACGCCTGCGCCGTTACGGCCGCCTATGTTCACGACAACATGGTTGTCAATCACAAGAGGGCTCGACCCGGAGCCAAAATACCCCTCACCCGCATCGAATTCTTCATGTGTGCGGTGTTGCCACAGGATTGCACCTGTTTGTGCATTGAGGCATGTCAGCATTCCTTGCGTTCCAAATGTGATAACTCTGTTGTTGGAAACTGTCGGTGTGCATAGAGGGCCATCACCACCACCTACCTGCGGTCGAAAACGCGTCGGATGATCAGTTTTCCAGATGACTTTTCCGGTGGTTGCATCCAGAGCTTCAGTGATTTCACGATCATCGATTCGGTGAAAGAGAAAAGCAGTCCCGTCGACTACGGAGATGCCGGCGTACCCACTGCCAACGGGACGACGCCAGACTTCTTGTGGGCCAGCTGCCGGCCATGTGTTAGCTAGTCGTTCGTCAGGATCGGCAATGCCGGTTCGATGCGGGCCGAGAATCTGTGGCCAATCACCAGCATGAGCAACGTGTCTCCCATGGTGGGAGAGATTGCTTGTGAGCAGCAGAAGTGCTGCTGTCATAAGTTTTGTGGGACCGAGGTGGTTCATGAAGTGAATTCCATGTGAAAGGAGATGATTGCAGAATCAAAAGCGTGAAATGTAAGGATTCAGGAACAGTCACGAAGACGAGCTGAGAATAATTGAAATTTGAAAGTGGGGGTGGAAACAAGAGTGTCCCGGAAACGGGTTGAGCCAATTTTCAATAGTAGGGCATGAATAAACTGGATGAATACCTCCTCTGCTGTGCAGAATGAAGGAGGTCTGTTCTGAATTGTGGCCTCAGTTCGGTAAGTCATCCTGAAAATCAAGCACGTTGCCAGAGAACAGTTTAAACTGCTCATCTATGGTTTTCGGTGGGGTGCAGGTGACAGGTAGGAGTTGAATCGAAGGCCGTATTTGACTGGTTCTTGGCGTTTTTCCCTAGAATTAAAAAAAATCGTGACATCTGAAACAAAATCCGGCCCTCTTACGTAGGAGAACCAAGTGTTCTTGGACGAATAAACAAAAATAGGGAAAAATGTATCGTCATGTGCCGAGACTTGCTGACACAACAGGAAATGTATCTTGCTGAAGCCAAAGAAGGCTCAGGCGAAAGTCTCGGACTTCTTCTCGAGTCGTTTTCCAATTATCTCGAAGTTCTCGCTCTCGGGCAGATGGGCCGTCAACTGCAGACACGATTAAGTCCATCTGATGTTGTTCAGGATACTTTTTTAGAAGCACACCAAGGATTTTCACAATTTCGTGGTGAAACTATTGCTGAGTTTCATGCATGGATTCGACAAATTCTAGTAAATAACCTGCATCGAGTTTTCGAGCGTCACCTTGGTACACAGAAACGTGATGTGCGTTGTGAGATTTCTGTCGCTGCAATCGCCCATTCTCTTGACCATTCAACGGCGAGGATGGATGCCATATTTGAGGGCCGTGAGCGTTCACCGAGCAGTGTGTTCGCACAGCATGAACTCCAGATGGAACTAACGAATACGCTCGCGCAGCTGCCAGCCGATTATCGCTATGTGTTGGTGCTTCGACATGTTGAGTCCATGTCGTTCGACGAAGTTGCCAAAACGATGGATCGTTCTGTAGGTGCTGTGCGGATGCTTTGGTTACGAGCTATCAAAGCATTGCGAGAATCATGGGAGGGTGAGTCCCGTGTGTAAGTCCTCAGAAACATCAAGTTCTTTGAGTAAGTCAGGAAATCCTGATGATCTACTCCTTGCTGAACTACTTGATAACTATCTAACGTCTCTTGATTCACCAGATCCGATCAGCCTCGTGGAATTACAGGAGCAATATCCGCATCTGTCAGATCAGTTGGCATGTTTTGGTGAAGATGTAGAGGCTATTCACCGGGCCACAAAGAAACTTTCATCTGGTGGCTCAAGTGCTTTGCCATGTTCATTCGGCATGCCGAAGCAGATCGGTGACTTTTCAATTGGCCATGAAATTGGTCGTGGTGGGATGGGCATTGTGTATGAAGCCTATCAGGAGTCACTTGACAGAACCGTTGCGATCAAAATCCTGCCATCTGCAGCAGTATGGGATCATAAGCAGGTCACCCGCTTTCAAAACGAGGCTCGGGCAGCAGCTCAGCTACACCATCCACATATCGTGCCGGTCTTTTTTGTGGGTGAAGAAGAAGGACTCCATTATTACGTAATGCAGTTCATTTCGGGTCAGTCGCTCGATAAAGCGATTGCGGCAGTTGGAGAGAAACTGGCAGCACCTGCTGCTGGTGATGCAGTCACGCTTTGTAAAGCAGATGTCAAACCGGTTATCACAGCACTTGATGTGTCAGATTCTCACGTGAGTACGGTCTCAAAGCAGGTGTCATCGGCTGCTTCGCGTACTAGGTTCAGCGAGGCTGGCAATGATCTTGAGTTTTTTCACGCTGCAACGCGTTTAGGTATCGAGGCAGCTACTGCTCTTCAGTATTCCCACGACTGTGGGATTATTCACAGGGATGTAAAGCCAT
>WLWG01000746.1_pt1 | contig 32598 bp, 49 predicted proteins | sample 6712871 | NCBI WGS metagenome assembly WLWG01 (sample SAMN12718693, study PRJNA515312) | sponge metagenome | isolation source: marine sponge | host: Mycale hentscheli | place: New Zealand: South Island, Marlborough, Capsize Point | collected 2003-05-01
GTTCGAGCGCGACTTGCAAAAGGTTTTTAGGCTAGGAGTAACTAAAGCAGGGGCGTGCTTTTAGATTTTATTGACTGCCTCGTCGTCAATTTGCCTACGCTTTATTAGATCAGACATTACCATCCCCACTTCTTTCCATACTTCCGTCACGATCTCTACATCTGCCTGCGCGTTCTGTAGCCATGATTGTCTAGAATGATCGTGCCTCGATGCTAGACTCTCAAATGATTCAGACAGGCTCCTCTGGGAAGAGAGCATGTCAATTAAGAGCCTATAGGCACGGGGGGATCTTCTTGCGATTGTAGAAAGCCTGTGAACAAGGCGCATCCCTCCGGATGAACACCCCTCCCCCGCCAGTATAGAATCTAACTGCTGAACTCTCGCTATGATCTCGCAAGTGATAGCATGGTGGCTAGGTGGATCCTCGCGCTTATCCTCCGGATAGTCTAAGCCCTCTATGATCCTGCAGGTCTTCATGTCTAGATAGAGTTGTCTTCTTCGATGTTCGAGAGAGTAGGGTTGAAGATCAGAGACCTTAGTTGCTGAGTAAGAATTACCCAAGGCTCTGTGCCTTCGATGATAGCTCCATCGTCAAGTAGAGCCTCGACAGAACAGATCTCCTTCTGAAGCATCTTGACGCCTTTCTTATATCTCTTACTCGTCGCCGAGGATTGGTTTTCTAGCTCGCGTATCGCGATATTAATCTCTCGAATAAATCGGAGAGCTTTGAGTTCGTTAGTTTCATTCATTCGCACAGTATCGACTGCATCTCTCCGGATGTCAAATCGCTGCAAGTGACAAACATTCAAACATCCAGAGCTGCTCGCGAAGTGACAGCCGCCTCGCTTCTGCGATGGCGATGTCACGGATGCGAGCTACTATAACTATAATAGTATTGCTATTACTATATAGGTGGCGACAAAAATGACAACGCCTGTCAATAGCCGTGTCAATAAGTCGTAAGTCGGTGAGGCTCTGTAAATTAAAAATGACACAGCGTGTCAAAAGGTCTCCGGATGCCAGACCTGTTTTGACAGCGTCAATAGTCGTGTCAATAGTGTCAAAAGCCGTGAGAGCCTGCAGGAGATCCTGCAGACCCTTGAAGGAGTGCGATGTCTCGGAGATATTTCAAGGAACTCCTAGACCCTCTCAGAGCTTCCTATAGCAGTTCCAAGTCCTATGCTCCCATTTACTCTTGTCCATCATGATCCATTCCTGCAGATGAGCTAGGTCGTCATCCGAGAGCGGCTCGGACGACCAGATCGAGTTGAAGCCGGCGAAGGCTGCGCCGTCGATCATGAACTTGACCACGACATGGCAGGCGACGGCGTTGCTGTTATCCATATCCAGAATGCGAGTGTATTCTTTCATGCCCAGTAGTTCCCTCTAGTTTCTAGATCGCTTATGTCATTCTCCATGTCGCCATAGCTGAAGTAAGTGCCGACATACTTGGATCCGAGATAGACTCGGATGTTGCCGCCGAAAACCATCTTTAGTTTATATTGTTGCTTCATGATTATAGGTTCTCCGCGATGATGGTTACGATCAGCAGTATTGCTGCGATGGCGATGCAGAAGAAAACGATGAACGCGCTCTCCTGTTGCTTCTCTGTCTTGACGAGCTTGGTTTGCTTTTTGAATTTCATGGTTTGCTTAGGGTTAGAAGGTTAGCCAGTTGCTCGAAGGCTTGGAGGCTACAGCGACTGGCTGCAGCGTCTCCTCCTCGATGTCGTGAGACTCCTGTGCTACTGCATCTGAGTCGCTCCGGAAGCTATACTTCCAGCCTGTGCGAGTGCGAACTTTTGGGTAGTAGTTGCCATTGCTAAATAGCAGTCCGTCGTTGTGAGCTTTGTAAGTTACTGCGCTCATGATTCGAGAACCTCGCTTTCTAGTAACTCTTCGGCAGCCTGTAGGCGATCATGCGCCCAGTCTGTTGCGCGTAGCGTTCCGGCAAGGTTGTCTTGCTTCGCTACGTTTGTCATGACGATCGCGTGAACGAGATCGTTAATCTGAGCTACGAAGTCTGAAGAGACTTGTAGATCCTTGTCGTGAATCTGCCTGCCGTATGACTTGGCAGTTGCTTTGATGTTTTGCGCGTTAATGAATTTCATAGTGCGTGTTTTTTAGTAGGTTAAAAGTGGAGTGTTGGATGCTCCTCCCCGTGAGAGTTTTTAGATTGAGAAGTAAGTAGAATTTCCGAGATCAGTTAGCTGATCAATACATTCTCTGTTATAGTCGGTATCTATCATACCAAGATGGCGTAGAGCATGACAGCTATTACCATAATTCTTAGGCATCTTATCGACGCCATACTTTCCTTCAACAAAGTAGACGAGAGCTTCGGATTGTAGTTTTGTAAGTTTGATTGCGTTTTTCATGGTCGTGTTTTTTAGGTTAGATCTAGGCGAGAACCGCTTCGATATGACAGATAGAAAAGCATGAATTTAGATGAGTCAATACCTTATTTCACTTTTTCTTCACTTTTTTTAAGATGGCATATTGATGATCACATTGCGCTCGGATCCTATGCAGAGCGTGTCCTCTCCCTTGATGACGAAGCTCGAAGACCAGCCGGAGTCTGAATCGTCGAAGGTTCCTGCTTGATTAGTCCAGTAGGGTTGCTCGCCGACGTAGACAGGCTTGCCGTCTTCGACCTTGTAGTGATCGCGAGACCACTTGCCGTTCGACGACCAGAAGCCGTTGTCTGTGATGAGAGTTTTACCTTCGAGAGATGCGAGTAGTTCAGATGTTAGTTTCATAGTGCGTAGTGTTTTTAGGTTATTTGATGAGGCGAGAGAGAGCTATCGAAACAGCTTTTGGATTGTTACCAGAGACCGGAATCAAATGCCTTGTTCTGATAATTTTATCATCGGAAGATAGAGCGAACCATCTTCCATCTTCATAATCGTCTTGGACGAATTTTATTTTGATATCAGCTCCTTCGACCTCGTATAGATCGTCTGCTATTTTTTTAATTGATAGTGACATAGTGTGTAGTGTTTTTAGGTTAGACTGCTTCGACGATGCGAAGGATAGAAGGGATGGCGATAGCAACTGCGAATAGTAGAGCGTAGCTGCGTGTGAGTTTTTCGAGGATGTTTGTCATGTCGTGTTTTTTTCGTGTTTGCTCTAGGCGAGAATCGCTTCGATATGACAGATACAAAAGACCGATTTAAGGCGAGTCAATACCTAATTCACATTTTATTCACTTTTTTTTAGATACTAAAAAGCCTCTCGATTTCGCGAGAGGCTGCATAGGGGGGGGGATTAGATTCCGGCTAGTTCTCGAAGACGATGATGAAGCCATCGCCTCCCATCGTGCCGATCACGTTGTAGTCGATCCAGTCTACAGCCTCCTCGTCAGTCATCTTATCCCTTTCCTTGAATATTCCTACGAGCTTAGGATAGCTGTAGCATAGACAGCCGGAATGAGAGACTCCGATGATGGCGTCGTCTAGGTTGTCGAATCGTATAGCCTTCGGATCGCATGATTCTAGGAACTGCTGTATCTTGATTGCTTCTTTCATTTTCATTTAACTGTAGGGAAGTAGTTGCCTGCCGTCTTGTGGATCTTTCTCTGATCGCTGAGATTCTTCAGAAGCCTGTAGACTGTTCGATCGCTGACGTCGTGCTTCGCCGACATGCTCGGAACGAAAACTCTGGGATCGACTCCCGTGCTAGTGATCTCTGCGAGGATCTCTCCTGCGCTAATTTTCTGACCTGCTCTCTTGAGCTTTTTAGCGTCCAGATCTTCGCGAAGACTGAAGAGCGGAAAGTCCCACTCGACGACGAAGGGATCCATACCGGCGAAGTTCCGGAGCGCAGAGTGAACTGTGTAACAGTCTTTCTCTTCATGAGCTGTGAGTCCCATGATCGTGTCCGGATCGCGAGCGAAGACTCCGGAGCCGCTTATGCGATCGAGAGGATCCTTCTCGGCTTGGTTACCCTTCGAGTAGTGCGCTCCGAAAGCCACGGCTGCGCCGGTCTTCTCGACGATAGCCTCGACCTCGTTCATGAGAAGACCGATATCTCCCGCGCTGTTCTCATCTCGATCTCCGATAGCCTTGTAGATGGGATCGATGCAGAGCAGAGCGCATCCGTTTGTCAGACGCTCCTGCAGAGTCTCTAGAATGAGCTTCAAATCGTTGCAGACTCCTCGGAGACTCCAGACCTTTAGATTCATAGGAGGCTCCATGTCCATCGCCTTGCAGACGCTACGAACTCGATCGAGGAAGAACTCATGCGGAACCTCGAAGTTCAGAAAGATCACGTCGAGTCCGGTATTCATTACCTTATGTCCGAACCAGTCCCTGCCTCCTGCTACGGATGCGGCTAGGTTCAGCAGCGTCCACGTCTTGTAAGACTTCGAGCCTCCTCCTAGAACCATCTTCGTGCCTCTGTGTAGCAGACCCTCGATGAGAACAGGATATCGCTGCATGATGAGCTTGTTGAGATCATCTGGGATCTCGCCTGCCGCAGTCCACGTCGGCATATTGCCGATCGCCTGCGCTCTCTTCTCGTCTACTTCGATCTGCTGTGTCTCGACCGCTTCAGTCTTATTGTAGAAGTCTCGACCGTCTACCGGAGGCTCGTTGTCTCCGAACTCATCTGCCAGAGCCAGAGCTGCCGCCTTAAAGTCTCCTCCATGTTCTGCTGTAGTGTATAGAGAGAATGCTGAGTAGTTCTGCATAGGCTCCAGAGGAGCTGCGCTGTCCGTGTAGCAGTAAAAGGATCCGTCAGATCTCAGCTCTCCGGATATGCCTCCTCTCTTCTCTGGACGAGTGCAATATGTCCGAGTGCTGTCGCCTCGCTGTAGCTGCCATCCTAGACCCTGCAGAATGCCTACAGATCGCTCTCGAACATTAGGAGACGCGGAGTATCGATCGCCGATACGATCGCCTGTGGAGGCTTTAGGAGCTGTCGTATTGACGACCTGCTCCTCCTCGATGTAGACAGGAAGCTCTACGGCGTCTGGAGCGTAGTGGATCTCCGGATCGTGCGATAGGAAGCATAGCCGCGACAGATCCTTGCCGCTCTCGTCTGCTTCGAGTCCGTATGTCGAGAGATAGCGTCTGGCAGACTCGAAGGCGTCGCGATGATTCTCGATGCTGTTAGGGATAGCGAAGATAGCTTTGAGTCCGTTGCCGGAAGGAGAGACGAACGCTGCGATGACGTGAGGATCGAACCTCATCTCGTCTACCTTCTTCGCCGGAGAATCGATCTTATCGACATCCATGCAGATCATTCCAGAATGGCTAGTGATAGCCTTGCTCGACCTGCGAGAGAATTGACCGCAGAACATGACTGCAGGCAGATCTCTCTTTAGCTCAGAAGCTCGATCTAGATCTCCGGCTTCCGTCGCCTCTCTTACTGCTGTGACGTTCTTTGCGAATCGTCCGCTACCGTCTCTGATCCATTCGATGATCTTTTCGAGATCGAAGTCTGTAGTCTCTGTAGCTCTCGCTTGTTTAACGATGCTGATCCGTCGAGATCCATAGTAGTCTGCCGTGCTTTGTCTTTCTTCCATAATAGTTTGTCGTTTAATTTTTTAAGTTCTTCGATTAGTTCTGATCTATTCATCTGTCCTCCTTTTAGGTAGTCAATAGATAATTTGAGAAAGCACGATTCCGCTCGCTGTTCCGAGAGAAGCTCCTGCTGAGTAGACGATCTTGTCTGATAGATTCGAGAACGCTGCTCGCTGCGCGTTAAAGCACCAGACGAGAGATATAAGAAAGCCGACGACGACTGCTCCTAAAATCTTTGCGTTAGCGACCTGCCAAGTGTTGAGGCAGATCAGCGCGACCTGTATGTAGGCGTAGAAAAATGTAGTGACGTTTCTCATCCCTGCATCCTCCTTGCATATTCAGCGATCAGAGCAGCGTCTACGAATCCATCGAACGGGATCCTGCTTCGAGGCGTTCGCCTCCAGTTCGTATCCGTCCAGATCTCGTCAGCCGCTTCTAGCGCAGCCGCCTTCGTGTCGAACTTCTCCTTCATGCCTTTAGGCTTCTCGAAGAATTGCTTCTGCCATGTCCTCGCCGCCATAGTCTTGAACTTTATCCGGTTCGATACTAAGAGAGCTTTGATGATCGCGAAGGAGTAAGTCATAGACCGCAGACCTGCCGCGCTCGGAGCGTGACCTCCGGGATCTTCGACAGATGCGAAGCAGAAGTCTCTCTTGAATTCGCTGTCGAATAACTTAGCCAGAACATCGATATCGATCTCTCTCTTCGCGCCTACTTTCTTCGTAGGCATAGACATCATCTCTAAGATCTTGTCTCCTTCGATCGTGACGATCGCGCCGTCGAGACCGCAGTCGATCCCTATGTATCGAGTCGTCACTCTCTCTCTCCTCTGTCGATGATTAGTCGATCCTTTAGATGAGAGATGCCTGCCTCAAGATCCTCGACCTCCTTCGTAAGTCTTTCGTTTTCTTTCGTTAGAGATTCGCAGGTTCGAGACATGGCTTCGAGTCCTTGCTCTAGAATACCTATTTCAGTTCTATTGAATACCTTTTTCATGTTAGTTTTTTCTTCCATCTATAATAGGTTACATAGTGAATACCGATCAATTCACAGGCTTCAACAAGCGTGACCTCGCCTTCCTCTCTAGCTTTTTCTACATCTTCGAGAATGCGTCTTTTTTGATCCGCAGTAAGTTTCGTAGACGTCTGAATTTTTTCTTCATAAAGCTCGTCGCCTATTTGCTTCTCCAGTCGCTTAATAGACTCGACCTCCTTCTCTAGTCTTTCCTCAGCCCATCTCATGAACCTAGAGATCGACTCCGGATAGTTCTGCTTTACTATCATAGTCCTAGCTCCTCTTCTATGAGCGAGAGTAAGACTCGATAGTTAGCTCGCTGCGCCAGATGCTTCTCTACTTGTTTGAGCGAGTGAGTGACCGCGCTCCGGTCTCGACCGAAGGATGCGGCGATGTCCCTGTCTGCTAGATTGAGTTGCTCCTTAGCTACCTTGTAGCAGAGATTCCTCACGGCTACGACGGAAGCTACTCGCGTAGATCCTCTGATTTCTTTGACAGGTTTGCCTGTGACGCTCTCTGCCGCTTTGATGATTGCGAATGTATTTAGTAGTTTTGTTTCCATATTATTTTATCCTCTAGGATCGTAGTTTTTTAGATGTCTCCAGACCGCAGTAAGATGCTGCAGGAGTTGGTATTCTTTTTTGAGTTTATCTTCATCGTAGACCGCAGTCTCGATTCGTCCTGCCTCTGTGGTAGAGATGTAGACGTTCGCTCCTACGCAATGGTCTAGAGTTCCGAAGGCTGCCATAGCGTAGGCTGCTATCTGCGTCGCTTGGAAGTCGAACGGAGTGATCTTCACTCCTTCCTTCGTCTTCTTTGTTTTGAAGTCGATGATGATATTCGAGTTGCCGTATCGAGCGAGTAGATCGACTCGACCGGCGTAGCCTTCTTTGAGATTCACGACAGTCCCTTCGCGCTCAATGTTCTGAAGATTCAGAGTGCGAAGATATTCCATTGTCGGATCGACGTATTGCTTCAGATCCTCAGCCGGATCTACGCCATCGAACGCAGCGTCTATTGCGTCGTGAATGCGAGTGCCTAGCTTGGCAGCCTTGTCTGTCTCCTCGTAGCTTCGAGATCTTATACGATCAAAGTAACGAGCGTCTGTCTCGCCTTCATCGCGAGGAGTCGAGAGTGTAGCTTCGATAGCTTTGCCGATCTTCCATCGATCGAGTCCAGTCTTCGCCATGATTCCGAAGATAGTAGTGACAGAAGGTAGAAGGCGATGCTTTCGAGCATCTCGGAGAGTCGTGTTGCGCTCTCCATCTCCCTTAGTTTTTTTAATCGTGTAGGCGGGAACGCCTTCGCGAGAATACCAATGCGATCCGTCAAGATCGACTTTCTTTTCTAGTGTAGCCATTTTATTTTTTTGGGTTAAGTGATCGACACCGCATGTAAGCGATGCCGATCAAGTCATGATCAATATATCAGCAGAGACGCTGAGAATTAGAATGGGCAGTCTGCCTGTTTGCCTGCCTCCGGAGTCCAAGCTACGGGAGCAGAAGCGACTGTGGCTCCTACCGATGATAGAGCCTTGCCTACGCTAGCAGGAAGAGCTACAGGAGCCGCAGGAGCTGCAGGAGATGCAGGAGCCGCGACAGCTCCGAACTGATCTACGGGAACGATCTGAGCAGAGTAGTCTGCGAGGCTCGTCTTCGCCGGAGAGATCCGAGTGATCTTCGGATATGTAGTTCCCATCTGAGAGACTACATGCTCGATCGATACGACCGCGCCTTGACCCTTGAGAGTGCAATAGTCCCAGCCGTATTCTGGAGCCTGCCCTAGCCAGCTAGAGAGGAACTTGTAGAGCGTAGACTTCGGAGATCCGGAGATCTTCATCTCGAAGGTCTGCACCTTGTAGAGAAGACCGTCCTGCGCCTTGAAGCCGAAGAGAAAGCGAGTGACATCGATCTGCTCCTCCTCCTCTGATTGATACTTCTTCCTAGTGACGCCGAACTCGTCTGCGATCTCTAGGCATGTGACGACGAAGTCTCCGGAAGGAGCTAGCTCGTCGATAGTGAATCCGCTAGAGGATTCTGTTTTTACCGTTAGTATAGCCATATTTTTTTATGCTTTTTGGGTTGTTAGATTGCAGAGCTTATAAGGCTCCGCGAGAGATTAGTTCTGCCTTTACCTTCTCCCAGTATTTGAGAGTGGCTTGCTTCCTGTAGCCGTTAAGACCGCCGTTGTGAATACGAGCTACGTCTGCGATCGTCACAGTCCTTCCGATGCGTCGCTCGGTAGCGTAGCGATCCATGTAAGCGAGAACGATCTTGATCGATGTCTCGCGATCGAAGGCGTCCTCATGCGTCCAGTCTTCGCCGGCATACTCTGCAGCGTCTGCGACGTAGGCGGCGTGAATCTGTAGGCATCCGTAGGCGAGACCGTCGTCGCCGATGGCGTTGTCGTTGCCATTAGATTCGACGGCGATGAGAGCGAGAATGAGAGTCATGATATTCATAAAATAAAAAGTTCGGTTTTGAGCAGATCCGAAAACTGGGGTTGAGGATTAGGCGATAGCTTTTTCGTATCTTTCACGACCATAAACTTGATCGATCCAAACTTGAAGTCCTAGCTCAGTCATTCCGATGAGATTTTTTTTGATCATCTTATTAGTGCGACCGCTTCCGTAAGAGTCTGACTGAATTTCGTCTTCCCATTGATCGCATAGTCCCTTCTGAACTAAGCTAGAGCAAACGCCGGACAGCTTTTTACCTTTAGGCAATTTCATGCCATCGAGCAGAAAACAATGTTTAATAAATTCAGACCATGTGTAGCATTCGCCATAATCTTTAGGGATACTCTTACCGCATCCATACCAATTTTGAGCAAGAGCTTGTAGAACAGTAGCTTCGTCAGTAGTTATATTTACATTTTTCATATCGTGTTTTTTAGGTTTTTGATTAGGTTAAAAAATTCGGTTTTGATCAGATCCGAAAACTGAGTTGAGGATTAGTCTTGGAGAGCTTCGAGAGCTTTAGCTTTAGAGAAGCGATTGCGTTGTGTCGCTCCGTCTTTTAAAAAGTAGAAGACTACCTTGCCATACTGTGTCCCATGATTTGAAGAACCAGTAGATTCGCAAATGATCTTGCCTCCTTCGATTTGAGCGTAGGCTCTGCGATCGTGTGCGCTATAAGCGACGGAAGCAGGAGCTGTAGCTGAATCGTATTCGTCGAGCTTTCCTGCGTCGAACGCGGCACGTCTTTCTGCTTTGCATGCGAGCCATAGACGAGAGCTTTCGTCGGTGGCTTCGTTAGCTTCTTTTACTAGTTGGATGAATTTAGTTGGTGTTTTCATGGTCGTGTTTTTTTCGTGTTAGGTTCGAGGCGGGAATCGCTTCGATGTAGAAGATAGAAAGCTATCCGGACAGGCATGTCAATACCCTATTTCACTTTTTTCTCACTTTTTTTTAGAGCGTGAAAATCGCTCTCTAGCCCGCTTGTAGCCTACTGCTCGCCGTCCTGCGCCCAAGAATCGTCGCTGTCGTCTTCGTCTTCCCACTCGATTTCGCAGTCTTCTATGTCGCAGTCCTCGAACTCTTTCTCCTCCTTTATCATTCCGATAGCCTCTTTGTAGAGAGCCTTCTCGACCAGAGAATTGTCCGTGACGTGCATGACGCTTCCGTCTTGATATTGAACGACGACAGCATAGTGCTGAAAGAACTCCGAGAGAATCGCTTGAGCTTTCTCCATAGCCTCTTCTGTGGCTTGCGCTAAAATGATATTTCGCTCGAAGTTATGATCCATGATTTATGATCCTCTCTGCCGCCGCGTAGTCATCACCGGCGTCGCAGATGATAGTAACTTTTTTCGAGTCTATAGGTTGCTCGCTCGCATGAGAGTCCGAGCCATATTCTATTCCATCTCTGAAAAGACTTACGACTATTCCTCCGGCGTTCAATACCCAGCTCGCCTCGTTGTCGAATCTGCAGTCGTCGATGACTACGACTTTCGCGCCATCCATTTGAGCTTGCTCGACTCGATGCTTCATCGCCCAGAGCCAGATATTCTCGTCGATCATTCCTCGACCCCATTCAGTTCCGAGAGTCTGCATGAGATATCTCGCGCTCTTTCCTAGTCCTTCGATCTCTCGTTCTTTGTATAGCTGATTAGAAAGATAGAAAGAGTTTATGCCCATCGCCTGCAGCATCGCTCGCATGGGATCTGCAAATGAGATGATGTGAGTCTCCTCGTTTAAGATGTCCGCGATCGCTGCCGCGACTGTAGATTTTCCGACCTGTTTTGCTCCTGTTAAAGCTATGATTCTCATACTGTTTTAAAGTGCCGAGTCAGCAGTCCTTCCGTCTTATGATATTCAAACGCGCTCGCTCCCTTTTGAGATCCGACAAAGCCTGCTCCGGAATGCCATGCGTCTGTAGCGCAGAGAGCTTCGAGATACTCGACGACCAGACCACTCTGCTCATCGATGACGACCGGAGCGATCGACTTCTTATGATGGACGTGTCCACACTTCAGATGGCGATACTTTGTAGCTCCCCATTCTTTGGCAAACTCTGCCGCTACAATCAATGCCCACTTCTGTGCTGCGATCTTGTCGCCATGCGCCCAGAGCAGAAGGTTGTCTCCCCAGATTAAATGCTTGCGAGGATTAGGAGTCGTCTTGATCTCTACGTTCGAGCAGTCCGAGTAGTAAGCCTCTAGGACGCGAGCGAGCCAGAGTTCCGAGTGAGAGGAGTGATTACCCTCTAGGACGACGATCTCGATCTCTGGAGCTATTGTAGCAGCTATCTCGACGCATTCTCTGCAGGCTGCTATGACGTAGCTTACGATCCTGTGATATCGACTATCAGCATCGAGAGCGTGACCGCTTGCAGGCGTCCTGTTGCTTCGATCGTCTACGTGAAGCATGTCGCCGCCGAAGACTAGAACGCATTTGCTGGGATTGTTTGCTCTGCCGGCTAGAGCTTGCGTCGCCTCGATCATTCTCTGCGCTGCGATGTCGCAGTTGTAGTCTGAATCGAGCGTCTCTATCTCGTCTGCATACATGCCGACATGAGCATCGAAGAGATCTATCTCGAACAGAACGTCCTCTCCGGTCTTCCTGCTCTTCTTAATCTTGGAGACCTTAGCCTTACCCTTTACCTGCTCGCAGAGTCCGTCTACGACGTCCTGCATGAGTTCGATATTCGGATGCTGCCTACGCCATTCCTTGACCACGTTACCATCTGCGTCGAACTGGACGGTCGAACTCTTGATTGCTAGATGATTAGGATTAGGAGCTTTGGATCTCCAAGGAACGTCGCCTTGTCCCTCTAGTTGCTTAACTAGCTTCCGTAGATTGCTAGGATCCTTTCCGAGCAGTTTAGCTGCTCCGTGATAAGAGCCGCATTTTAGATACGCCTCTACGACTTGTTTTTGGTATTCAGTCATAAATTCCGATCGATGCCGATCGATGCGAGACTTGCTCGCTACTTAACCTGTGAGGAGCCGAAGTAGAAGCCGACGATCGCTAGAGCAGCCTGTCTGACTTCCGGCAGAATGACGTAGCCGCCGATCTTCTCCCATTTTACAGTCTTAAATAGTCCGAAAATTCCGTCCGTCTCTCGATTGACGCTGACTCCGATATCAGTAAATGCGACGACAGTCGGAACGACTACGATCGCGAATAGAACGACGCATGTAATAACGCGCCGCATTAAGGCTCCTCCTCTGGATGCTGCCTCATTAGCCGAGACGTCTGCCGCCTGCTGCTTCGCCAGAGTCTGCTCGAAGAGTCGAGCCTGTGTCTCTGCTTGGTTAGCGATCATCTTCATGATGAAGCCGCTTACGCCGCCTCCGAGCATTGCTAGTAGTTCTGGTGTCATGCTATTTCTTTCTTTTGTTATGGAAGTCGAATAAGACTTTTACTTTTTCAGCTAGAGATTCGAGATTGTAGTGCATCCTAGCTAGGACAATTATGAGAGTGATGATGCCTATAAGAACAGGAGTGATCGATGATATGACATGCAGAATTTCATTCATTTTTTCCGCAGCTCTTTAATCACTTTAATCGCAGAGACCGTCATGTAGAGGAATGTAGATAGACCTACACAAAAGACTAGAAATTCATTCACAGTAGCGAGTTCGATGGTAGCGATAAAGCCTCCGGTTCCGATTGTAGATTTGTAGATGATATCATTCATTAGATGAAATTGTTATTCGGCAGTTTTATAAGATCCTGTAACTGTAAACGAGAAAGCTCCTGTGCTAAAATTAAATGGATGTGCCACAAAACTATTCGCGCTGATTCTAGCTGTATTCAAACCTTGCCCCGGTGTATTGCCATTATCTATAAATTTTTCGATCCAAATATAATCATTACCACTTCCTAGCATTCCTGTAATATTGTTATCTCCTTGGTCTAGCCAGCCACTTCTAGGTCTTATTTCGATATTGTGTTGTCCGATAGACGTATAGGGCAGTCCTGTTAATCTCCATTGCTTGGTAGATGTTTTCCATGCAGTTAAAAAGTCAGTGATAATTATGTGAATATTGATTTGAACCGAGTCTCCTATTCGAACGTAGTTACATTGATTCGTGTTGTAGTTTTCCTGAACGACCGTCCCGTCTCCGCTCTCTAGCTTTGCAGTAAAAGTTCCCTCTTCATACTTGCTTAACAGATCTCCGTCATGAAAACGTATTCCAGAGTCGATTGGAAAATCCAAAACCTGTCCTGTTCCTTGCTGGAAAAATCTTATATTCTTTTCGTAATCGGTAAATGTTCCGACATATAACGATCCGTCCCTTTTATACAAACCACCTTTTTTTGTGGAACCCGTAGATTTATCGACTAGCTCGATCTTGGCATCTTCGTCTGGCGTCAGCTCCGCGTTAATTGTTAATAGGTCTGCTATAGTAACTTCCTGTTTAAAATCCGCACCTTTTTCGAAGTCTACACTTTCCTCGAATGTTACACTTTCCTCGAATGTTACGTCGCCAAATACTTGAAGACCCCCTTGTATATCGAGATCGCCTGCGATCTCTGGATTAGGGAAAGAAGAAAGGAACGTATATGCGGAGGCAGGAATAGTTTGGCTGACAGGAACAGATCCAGAAAAGTTATGTCCGATGACCTCTCCATTAAGAGAGACTTGAGCCTGTAAAACTGTGCGAACATTGCCGTCGGAAGAAGTAAGCTCGACCTCAAAGAACGTCTTCACAGAACTAGATTGCGCTATAAGCTCGTAGAGTCCTGCAGTAGCGAGCGAGAGAGTTCCTCTGACTCCGTTGTCTGCTATGTTCGTGAATGTATTCGTGAACGCTAGAGGATCTCTGAAAACTCTCCATAGCCACACCTCTTTTGTCGTAGCGTCTCCAGTTACTAATTTAGTGACGCTTACCGTGCTTCGAGGCTGCAGGAGAGTCGTGTCGATAGCAGGCATGTCTTGCGCTCCGACTGCGTCAAATTGAACCTTAAAGACAAAACCAGTCAGTTCAGTCGTGACATTTGCTGCAGCAATAGAAGCTACCGCAGTCTGCAGATCAGACGCTGAGTGATTATAAGCCAGAGTCTGAGATCCATCGACTTGATAACTTCCAGACTCCGGACGAGCGTCGAGATTGCCCATTCCGAGGCGAATCTCTGAGTAGTCCTGTATGTTTAAGGCTCCATCTGTTCCTGTAAGATACAGATCTAGCTCGATGCTATCGCCTACTACGAACTGTGTGAATTTTTGATTCCTTAAATCTGTGATCCCTCGGCAGCGAGCTGATCGGAGATTCTCAGTATCGAAGTTTATATATACAGACTGTCCCATTAAAAATGCCTCTCCTGTCAATTTACTCCTGCCATGCTTCGTGCTTCCTCACATGGTCGATCACTTGATCGAATGTCTCCTCTAGCTCGATAGGAGGACGCCATCCGGCTTCGTATATCTTGCTGCTATCGAGAGCGTAGCGAAGGTCGTGTCCTGCTCTTGTCCGATGAAAGTCTACAAACTCGTAGATGAGTTCTTCTCCCATTCTATCAGCGATCTTCTGAGCCAGTTCTAGGTTCGTTATCTCCTCTAGTCCTGCGATGTTAAACTTAGTCATTCGAGAATGCTGCTCGCCGTAGCAAGCGAAGTCTATTTCTTGAAGCATGAAGAGCCAAGCGTCGGCAAGGTTCCTGCAGTCGATATACATCCGAGATCCGACCTTGTCCGGCTGTCCGTGAACTGTGACGGTCTCTCCTTTATGAACGCGAGAGACGATCTTCGGTAGATACTTCTCCGGATCCTGCATCGTGCCGATCATGTTCATGCAATGAGTGATGGCGATCGGAGTTCCGTATGTTCTCCAGTATGCAAAGCATAGAGCGTCCTGCGCCGCCTTAGATGCCGCGTAAGGATTAGAAGGAGCGATGACGTCCCACTCATGATGGCAATGGTCTCCGTAGGCAGAGCCGAAGACTTCGTCCGTAGAGCAATGAATGAACTTTTGTAAGCTAGGAAGCTCGCGAGCGTAGTGTAGAATGTTGCCGATCAGACGAGTGTTTGATTCCCAGACGTAGATGGGATCTTCGATCGACGTGTCTACATGCGAGATCGAGGCGCAGTTTATGATGTAGTCTATATGTCCGATCCGAGACGCTGTTCGCTTCGAGATGGGAGCGTTCAGATCATGACAGACCATCGAGTATCGAGGATCTCCGGAGACGCGCTCTGCGTCGCCTAAATGACGAAAAGAGTCGAGTCCGACTACCTCCCAGTCTGTTTTTTCTAATGCCCACTTCGCCGTATGAGATCCGACAAAGCCTGCGCTTCCTGTTATTAGTAGTCTTTTTTTCATATAAATTTATGGAAGGGAACTCGACGATAGCGTAGATGCCCTCTGGTCTCTCCCTCCGGTTCGTGATAAGCCTTGAGAGTAGTAAGTCCTCCTTCTGCCTTCTCGTCTCTCACAACGTGATCGCAGACCGTGTGAGTGATGCAGCAGAAGCGCAGTCCTTCCGGATGCCACTTATGCCAGTTAAGATATAGATCCTGCGTTCCTCCTCCATCGTATCCATCGAACTGAGCCAGAGCTGCGGCTCGCTTGCTCATAAGAGTGCATCCTAGACCCGTCCAGTCCGTCTCGATAACTGCGCCTCGACCTGTGCCGACATGACTGTTGTCTAGCCATCCTCTACGTCTCCACTTCTTCGCATTCAGCTCGAAGACGTTTCCGCTAGGAGGACATTTTTTTATTCGCTCTCGTATCCTGCCCATTCTCTCATGCTCCTTATCAATTGATTCTTGGCTGATATCCTTGTCATCGAGCCTCTCCTTACAAGAGTCTATTAGTAGCTGCAGTTTGCTAGGGATGATCCGCTCCTCCGGAAGATAGTCCTCCGCGATCGGATTCATATAGCTTCCATATCCTCCTAGAAAGCTCCCACCTCCCTGCGAAGGATAAGTGACAAATGAGACGTCGTAGTAGCCTCCATCGAATCGTAGCATATCTAGAGATACGGATAAAGCATTATGAGGAACTAGAACGTCTGCCTCGACGCTCCAGAGAAAGTCGCACCCCCAGCGTCTCGCTGCGTCGAATCCGGTAGACTGAAGCGAGGCTATTAGGATCTGCCGCTCCTTTTTGTAATGCTCTCCACTCTCCTCCATGTCGATCGCTATGATCTCGCGATCCTCGAAGTCTTTAGCCAAAACATCGACTGCCTTTTTGCTCTCCTTGTCCGTGACTACGATAAGTCGATGATCGAACTCGGAACTCTCATGCTCGATCGCCGTCCTAGTTCTACGAAGGCATACCTCTAATGGATCGATGTAAGATTTAGTCGCTACGATGACTGTCGCTATTTTTTTCATTTTTATTGGAATCTATCGACAACCTCTAAATCTATATTGCTTCTGCTATACGGAACTGTGGTTTGATTAAGGAAGATCATAGCGTTAGCCGGAAGGTTTATGGTTTTTATATTTGAGTAATCTCCTAAATCTGGCAAGCCTATGTTTATAATGCTAGAATTATTAGCGTCGCAAGCCTTGTAGGAGTATGGAATTCCTCCACCATTGGCTACGATTCCTTTGTCGTTAGTAAACACAAAGCCTCCAAAGTATCCTCTCCCATTACCAGTTTCTACCAATTTAGTTCTAAGCGCGTTGGCGTCATTTCCTCCCTTTTGTATTTTAATTAATCCTTTAAGATTAGTATGCGAACTAGAGGACATCCCTAAAGTTTGAGCATTTTGAGTTGCCATCGATCCCTTGTTCACATAATTAGTGCTGAAGAGACTAAAGTTTTTTGCATATTTAATTACAGAAGATCCGTCAGCTTCGTGAATGAATTCGGCATTACCTAAATCGCTGTTGTATCCAAATCCTTTTATGTTAGTGTAGATGTCTCCGTATTCTTCAGAAGGAAGAAAAGTAGCGTATCGATTCAACTTATATCCACCTCGAAAATTAGTTCTACCAAGTATAGGATGACATATACTTTCGTAGCTATTGCTGTTGGCAGTATTGACAGTAACATTCGCAGATTGGCTTAGAACTGTAGTAGTAACATATTCGTGAGCTATCGTAGCGTTTTTTGACCCTCGAATAGCTCCACTTATATTGGAAGAACTTTCATATTGAATTCCTCCTTGCTCACCTTTGTCGAAAGTTATTAGAGTCGCGCTTCGATTGCGAGTTCCGACTCCGAATTCTTCTGTTTGAGTTACGGACGACGCGCCAACTTTAGATAGAAAACTTTCGTAAATAGTATGACCTCTTTGTTTAGTGTTTGATCTTTGAAAGTGTCCTTTGACCGAATTCCCTTCTTTCCAGTAAGTAGTTAAAAGAGATATATCTATCACTCCATCGCTTCCTGCTCTAGTAAAATTCTCGGTTGTAACGTCTGGGGAATATCCTTGAACATTATAAGATCCTCCAAAACCACTATCTGTAGTATTTGTAACAGCTCTCTTTATATTAGTAGTTCTAGATCCATAAAAATAAGACCTAAATGTTCTCGAATCCCATACATATCCCCTGTTATCCGTATCGTTGAAATTTACTGGATGACCATAATTTGTAAAATTTGCATATATTATAGTTCCTTCGGATGATGTAAATCCTATTGCATCATCTTGTTGAGTTAGATTAGTAATCGCATTTCCAGTTTTCTGAGTCTCGCCTACGCTAGAAACATATATTTCGTATGATATAGCTTGATCTAAGGGAGGCTGAGTTATATAAAGCTGAGTTAATTTGTCAGTATAGGAAGCACCGCTTACAAATCCATTGCTAAGGCGAACGCCTCCTTTTAGAAAACTAGCGTTTCCGTGAAGAGTATGCTGATTATATGTTGCCACAGGAACATTCGTTAGAGTTTTCTTATCGGTAGTAAAGCCATCCTTTGATACTGTTTGAGATGCTCCATTATAACTACTGATCGTTGTTCTAATCTCGTAAAAACTGACGAGCGTGCTAAGTAGATTGGAAGATTTTGCTGGGTATGAAACATTTACTTTTTCAGTCGCAGTAACTACTTCCGGAATTACCTCCTCTATAGTCGTAGGCGTAGTATTGTTATAGACGGCTTCTAAATGTCGAGTGAAGTCGGTAACGGTATCATCTCCGGTAATGGTTTGATCTTGATCTACAGTATCTCCATTAGGCGTCTCTCCAGTATTGCCTGCGATTTTATTATAAGTAAGACTGTCTATAGAAGTCGTAGTAGTGGCATTTACTACACTACCAGCAGCGACTCTTTCAGTAGTTCCTCCTAGGTTAAAAGTGTTACTTTGAGTAGTGTTTACTGTATAGTTCCCAGTATTCCCATCGCTGTCAGCAGATACTCTTTTTCGAGAGGCAGTAAAACTAGAAAAACCTTCTGCGCTCGATTCCGTAATACTGCTTCCGTAACTTCTGAAACTACGGAACGTAGTAGATGAACTCGCTGTCTTTCCATTTCCGAAAACATTGCCTGTGCCCGTATCTTCGCGAGTCTCGGAAAAAGTATTAAAGGTTTTTCTACTACACTCATCTTGGGTATGGGAAAATATAGAAGTAACTTCTATTTCGCCAGTTCGACCACTAGTAAAGCCATCACCTTCGTTAGTTACAGTATTTAAACTTGATAAATACTGACTTCTTACTACATGATTTCCGTCGTGTATTACTTTATTATCGAAAGAACTTTTATTTGTTCCTCCTTCAAAAGTCGTGGATTCCGAACTAGATGCTCCAGCTATTTTATCAACAGTATAAGTCCCATCAGTTTTTACCTCATTCTCTATAGCATAATGTCTACGTGCGCTAGGTCTATTGTGTGTAAAAGCCATTTCATTACATAGTCTGTTTCCAAGTGTAGTAAATGTCGTTAGGATACTCTCCTGCAGATACACTTGTTTTCGGTATTTCGGCAGCTATATCTACGTTAAAAAATAAGTTGTGATTTACGACTTGGCTAGTGACAGATGTTTTAGTTACGATCGCGATTACATACTTAAACGAAGTATTTATCCCATTTTCCTCAAAAGGAATTCCGTCTGGAGGAGAAGTTTCTCTGACTATACTAACAGATGTTACTCCGTCTGTATCTGCTGATATATTTAGGCAAATATAACTGCTGCCACTTCCGTTGTCTACAGTTAGATTCGACGGGAGAACTCCATTCACTAGACCAGCGTTTACGACTACGCTACTTTCACCTACGCTAATGATCTCGAAAGGATGATATCTAGTGTTTATAGTCTCTGGAGTCCCTGCATATATAAGAAGGGATCCGTCGTCGTTCTGCCTTACGTTAATTCCCCCAGCTCCCGTAGAATTATATAATCCATTGATCGCATCGATAAGCTCGTTTGCTTTATCCGTATCGAGTAGAGACGGAGCTTCGTTTTTAGTTAGTCTCTCGATCATATGACGAAAGTGCTGACAATTTCGTAGGTCTTATTGAAGTAAATGTTTCCGATATACTTTCCTGCCTCGAACTTTATAGGGTTAGAAGGAGAGCCAGTAGTAAAAGTAAAAGTTAAATCGTCGTCGATGTTTCCTATATTTCCGTTATTAGGATTGGCTTCATATCCCGCAGTCTCAATTGTAAACGGGGTTAGAGATCCGTTCTTTATCGACTCTAGACTTGCAGACTCATATTCATGTTTAACCCTAACGACGCAATTTATAGAGCCAGACTTCTGCTCCGTAGAAGCGAAGACACTTTCGTCGAAGTTTCTAACATCTTCTATGCCTTGTAGATTTAGCCATGCATAAACAAAACTTTCAGTAATTACTGCGCTTCCGGATCCTGTGACAGTAATCCCTGCGAACTTAGTGAAAGGAATGCTTTGAGCTTCAAAAGAATACCAAGTCGGAGGAACGATAGCATACTTAGAAGTGATCTCGAAAATTCCGTTCCCAATATCGCTGACAGATTCCTCGTATAGAAAATACTTTGTTTGAGTTTTATGAGCCGTCCCTATAGCTGTTGGTTTGTATGAGTCCTTATTCTGAGCCGACTTCTCTACAATCACGTAAGACTCTGGGATCTGCGGATCCTTGATGAAAAAATTAGCTTCTAGGTCTAGCTCTACTCTTTGCGTAAGAGGCGAAGGCATGTCGTCAGTTCTAGCCATAATCTATTGCGATACGAATTTGCCCTCCAGAGTTGCGTTAATTTTTTCAAGAAGACCTTCAGAGCCGTCTTTATCTATCTCTTTTTGTAAACTCGCTTGCATTTGTTCTTCGGTAAAAACCTTCCCCCTTGTCCCGCCTACGAACTGCTGAAAATTGCCCCTTCCGTCTCTCTCGAATCGAATATCTTTTCCTCCCAGAAACGTGCTTTTGTCTCCCGCTTTCCCTTTGCCTGCCATATTGGCGGCTTTTTCAAGTTCTCTTCCGGTTAGCGAGCTTTTCTTTTGCGATGTCTTTTCTACCTCCTCCCTTGTCTTATTTGCAAGAGATGTAGCCTCCTCCTGCGATACTCCAAACTCTCTCATGATGCTGACGATTTTCTTAGCAAGCTCGACTCTCTTCTCCATAGAAGACTGCGCTTCCTTGTCGCCGTTAGCTTGAGCGCGAAGAGCTGCGAGCTTCATATCTTTGATCTGCTCCTCTAGCTTTTTTAGCTTTTCCTTTTTAGCCTTCTCAGCATCTTCAGATCCTTCGCCTCCTGCGCCTCCTGCGCCTCCTTCGCCTCCTGCTCCGGTTAGAGCATCCATAGACGCTTGTGCCGCCTCTCTAGCCTCTTTCGCAACCTGTCTAGACGTCTCTAGCTTGCTCTCTTCAGCCTCGGAAGCCTCTTTCCAGAACTTAGCGGGATCGCTATTTATCTCGAATTTTTCCTGTTGAGCTTGTCGTTCGTTAAAGTATTCAAAGAAAGATTTGTTCCCCTTTTCTAGATCTTTAGTAAGATCATCATTCAGTTTTTTCGTGTCGATCGGCTCGATGTTTATCTTAGGGATCTGGTTCAACTTCGCTATCATAGGATTGAGAGCCTCAGCGAATGATATTTTTATCAGCGTCCCTATTAAGCCGATCGTCGAACTCATTTTGTCGAAAAAGAAATCGGCAAAGGCTCCGAAGGCGTTTCTGCCTATAGCTACTGCATCCATAAATCCTTCTGCCAGTCCAATACCAAAATCGGCAGCTTTTTCCATTAGTGTGAAACCTAACTTTTTCATCGCAGCTCCGTCTGCCTCTCCTGCAATTAGTTCTCCGACGTTGATGGTAGCCTTGTTTTTAAATCTCTCGATATTATCTGCTGCCTTGTCTAGAGCTAGTTGCGTCTCGGCATCCATTATTCCATACGTCTTTCTGATATCCTCAGCCATCTTTCCGTAGCCTTCCTTGTCGAGTCGCTTAAAGACCTCGATGAGTCTGCCAGCGTTCTTCTGTCCGAAGATCTCGATCGCTGCAGTCAAAGCTCCCTGCTGATCTGTAGCTCCTGCGATGGCTTTTCCGATGGTCTGGAACTGCTCCTCCGGACGCATCTTTCTAAGGTTGTCTACATCTAGACCTATGCGCTCGAAGGCTCGCTGATATGTAGTCAGACCTTCAGAGCCTTGCACGACCGCCTTCTGCATGATGACGATCGCCTTCTCCATGCTCTTGGCAGCACCTCCGGCGTCGATGAGTGCGCCTCGAAAGACTTGAAATTCTTCTGTAGCGAAGCCGGTGTTAGCCGATACATCTGAAAGCTCTGAACCTAACTGGATCGCTCGCTTGGATAGCAGAAGGAAACCGGCAGCCGCAGCTCCGAGTCCCATTTTCGCGAGCTTGTTTCCCGCATTTAATACGCTCTTTCCGAATTTGCCGACTCCAGTCTTAGCCTTATCGAGACCCTTCTGGAAGCCTTTTGAGTCTAGTCCTATCTTTGCTAGTAGTGAAAAATTAGCCATCTTCTTTTAGTCTTTTAAGTTCGTTGGCTTTAGCCTGCTGAGTGATTGCGTTGCGAGTAGTGTAGCCATCCGAGCTACGCTGTAGGATGCGCTGTAATAGCTGTAGAGCAGTCGAGAGCGGCGTGTCTAGTATCTCGCCTAGAGTCCAGCCGTAGTTGAATGCTATGCCGTCTACGAGCGTCATGACGGATACTGAGCTATCGACCTTGTCGGCGATATTACCAGATCCGGAGCTGGGGATCGATGGCATGTCGTTGAAGGCTGCGTTGAAGTAACAGATCAGATCCTGTCTGACTTCGTCATGCTCTCGAATGAGACTGCCTACTTTCTTGGCATATCTAGCCTCAAAAAATGGCTTATCGTTTGAGAGCATTAAGGCGAAAGCCAGTAGGTCTTCGAGCCAAGGTTCTTCGCCCAGAGTAAGTCTGTTCTCTGTAAACTCTAAGTTTAACAGATCTCTGACCGAGATCTGCCTAAGTTTTAATCCGGCGATCTCTTGATCGACGCCGATGACAGCTTCCATCCGCAGCCTCTTCTCGAAGGCTGCGGCATCTGCGATGCGCTTCTTAGCGGCATCATTAAAACTGACCGCCTTGAGTCGCATCTATTTTTAAGCGTTTATCTTAATGTAGCCTGTGATCGAGTAGCGACGATAGTCCGCTTGAGTCTCTGTTAGATCTACGCCCGTGACGTTTACGTTGAATGATCCGTAAACAACAGTAGTTCCGATAGCGGGAGGAGAGTCTGCAGATCCCATTTGAACAGTTAGTGATGCCTCTTGACGCTGAGGAACGATAGTAGAGCCTAGAGGCTCGCCGTCTCCGTCGTCTAGGTCTACGCGATTTGAAGGAGTCGTGAGCGAGAAGCTCTCGACGATCATGCTGCTAAATGATGCTGTTTCTATTCCGAAGAGTTGATCTCCATCTTGTGTTACTGCCATAATATATAAAGGTTTATTTTAGGTGAAAGGTTCAAAAATAGATTCGATGTCAATTTGATGAAGTCGAACTACTCGTAGCGGAAGTCGAACTACTCGTAGCGGAAGTCGAACTACTCGTAGCGGAAGTCGAACTGTTTGTAGTAGAGTTACTAGTCGAAGTCGAACTGCTTCCAGTAGAGTTACTGGTCGAAGGAGACTGAGCCTGCTGCGACTGCGACGTCGTGCCGAAGTAGCTTGCCTTGATCGTGAACTTGATCTCGAAGGTTAGAGTCGATATCGCGAGATCTCCGTCTACCTCGAAGTCGCTTCCGGAAGGTCTCATATATTTGACCTCGTAGAAAGGTAGAATGGGATCCCCGTTGCCGTCTGTCGAAGTCCAGTTCGCTGCGTTCAGAAGCATAGCCTCGCGAACCTTCTCCCTGTAGGATCTGTGACTCGTCTGAGTTCCGTCTATAGCTGCGTCGCTTACGATCGAGATCGAGAGATTCAGATTGTATTGCGTGTATTCTAGGACGTCTCCGGCGACGACCGTCGGAGGATCTTCTGCGGAGCCTATCTCTGCGCGTATAGATAGCCGAGGAGAGACGAACGTGTCTTGGTCGAGTGAGGCGTAGAGGCTCGACGCCGAGAGTCCTGTAGCGGTCTCTAGGAAGGTCTTAGCCGCGTCCTCGAAGTTGGTTTCTAGATCTAGATATCCCATATTTATCTCTGGTATTCAGAAGCGCAGTCGAGCCTGCGAGTGACTCCTACCGAGTCGTCGTGAACGCTGACGACCTTGTAGTTGGTCGTGCCGTCCGTTAAGATCATTCCCTTAGAAGGGAGAGTCGAGTAGTCTGCGCGAGCGATGTAGAACTTCGTGTCGATCATCTCCTCGCGACCGTCCTCGTAAATGTCGAAGCTCGACTCTGCGTCCTGTTTGTTAGCTGAGTATGTCTCTCCGTTTGAAGGCGATGAAGTCAGAGAGACATTGATCTGCGAGATCGCGAACTTGAGATTGTCCGAAATTAAAGAAGTGAGGCTCATTTACTAATGCCTCGAATGTAAACACGAAAAAGCCTCCGGCTTTCGCGGGAGGCTCTTGTTTATTTTTTTGAGAGATTAGCAGTAGCGATCCATCTCTTCTTCGTCTCCACGAAGACGAGCGACCTCGAAGTTCTGCTGACGCTGAGATTCTTCTCCGCTCCAAGCGGCTGATCCGTATGCCGGATAAGTCTCGACCCAAAGATCTGGATTTATCTCGCCTGCTTTACGAACTCGATTCGCGAGAGCTTCGACCTTTAATTCTATCTCATCATAGTCTCCGTCTACAGGATTAGAGAAGCCGCGATTATGTAGATAGCGAGATCCGTCATCTAGCTCGATAAGAACGCGATATACTGGACGAATAATATCTCCGCTAGGATTACCCATATCCGCGCATTCTGGATCGGAGTATAGAACTTCTTCGGAGGCTTGAGTTGAGACTTGTTGTGCTGTGATTTTCATTGTCGTGTTTTTTTTAGGTTATTCTCGGCGTTTCTCGCTTCGATATGACAGATAAAGTAGTATAAAATGCCCCCCGTCAATAGCATATTTCACTTTTTTTTCACTTATTTTTAGGCACAAAAAAGCCCCTCCCGTCTAGCAGGAGAGGCTGATAAGTGATAGCTCTATCGACTACGCGTTTGCGATCTTTTCGCAGGCGTTAGTATTGATGATCGACTCGTCTACGCTGTTGAAGACGCGAAGGACATCGCTCTTGATTGGCTCATCGCGATACTGCTCTGCAGAGAAGACGCCGCCGTCTGCGCTGTAGGATAGTGTGCGACCGAAGCCTCCGTTAGCGAAGTCGCCTCCGGCTACTTGACCTACGAAGTAGGAATCGGTAGACCAGATCTTGGAGCGAGATGCTGTGGCTCCCTTAGCTGCGCTGTTGTAGCGAGTAGGAGTGATGATGATTTCATTAACACCTAGAGCGTCGAGGATGACTTGACGGTTGCTGTATTGACCGTTGCCGTTGAAGATTCCACGGACGTCGTCTGTGTTGAGCATAGCGTTGAACAGAGAAGTCTCCATGATGAGCGCGATGCCATCGTAGAAGCCGTTGCCGTTGAGACGCTCTACAGCGTTCTGGATATCGGCAATAGGTTTAGCTGTCGCGCTAGTAGCCATAGTAGCTGTAGCGTTTGTGCTTTTGAAGCCTGCTGCTGCCATTAGAGCAGCTACACGAAGCTCATGACCTACCATGATGTCGCGCTGTAGCTTCTTAGCGATAGCTGCTGCGGAATCAGAGATGCCGTCGTCGCTTGCTTGCGTTACGTCTTCGTCCGGAAGTAGACCTTCGAGAGCGTATTGCTTGCAAGAGTAGTCTTGCTGACCGTATGCGAAGTCGCGACGTGCGAAGGCAGAGCCTGCAGCGCGAACTTTAGAAGCGTTGAGATCGAACTGATCGTCGCCGAAAACAGGATACTGACCGCTCTTGGTCGCGACATCGCGAACAGGAAGAATCTTAGTTCCTACGAATTGGTTTTCGCCGATCTTGTTAAGAGCCTCGGAGAGAACTGGGTTGAATGTGGCTGATGTATATAAGCTCATAAATCTATAGAATTAGAAATTAGTGATGAAGAGGAAGAACTTCGATGACGTCGCCATCTGCAGTTGCTGCCGTGAGAGTGACACCGATCTTGTCACCGCTTGAGCCAGACGCGCTTAACTTGCCGCCAGCATCGCCGTAGACGATGTCACCGATAGCGAGAGCTTCTGATGCAATAGCGTAGGAAGAACCGCCGCCGTGAGTGAGTGAGATGGTTGCTGCTTCGCCAGAGGCGACAGGAGCTACGGTAAATCCGACTTTAGGTTCGGACGCAGTTGCTGTCGATTTAACGACATCGCCTGCAGCATCGACTTTTACGAGAAGATAAGCGTCTAGAGCCTCTCCTGCGACGAAAGTGCGAGCATTGTTTGATACAGTTGTTGCTGACATAATATTAGTTATTTTGTTGGGTTAGATTTGAAAGAGTTCTGGACGATCTTTGCCGAGGCGAAGAGTCGCTGCGAACTCGGAGATTTTGTTTTCTTTTGCAAATTCTGAGATGATCTTGGAGCGATTGGCTTTGCTAGGCTCGTAGTCTTTATCGCCTACAGATGCTTGAACGAGATCAGAACCTTCGATGAGCTTTTCGAGAGTGGCGACCTTCGAGGATAGCTTGGATGCTTTAGCTTCCATCTTCTCTTGATCTTCGCCCATCTCTTTCTCCATCTCTTCGAGCTTAGAATTTAGTCCGGCGATCTCTTCGAGCTTCGATGCGATCTCCTTTTTCAATTCTTCGACCTCGTCTTCTTCGACGACTTCTTCCTCTTCGACTTCAGCTTCGTCTTCTTCGACTTCAGCTTCTTCGTCTTCGACGACTTCAGCGTCTTCTTCGACGACCTCGTCTTCTTCGACTAGCTCTTCAGCAGCCTCTTCGACTTCAGCTTCTTCGTCTTCTTCGGCGAGAGGAGCAGAGCTTTCCTTGAGTTTAAATTGTAGCTCTTCTACGCGAGCCTCGGAGTCGGTTACACTAAGCGCGAGAGTTTCATTCTCCTGCTTTAGCTTTTCGTTCAGTTCAGTTAGTTCTGCTTTTGTCATCTTGTAATTAGGTTTAGTGTCAATTATAGAAAAAAGTCCTCGCTGATTAGCAGCAGGAGAGTCTACGAAATCCGCGCTCGAAACTTCTTCGACGCGAATAGATGGATATTCAAACAGCGCATCCTCTGGAGGATTGTCTTCGTCGTATAGACGATCGCTGTCATTGTTAGGAAAACGTCCCATAGGAACATCTCCGTCCGGAGTTGCCCATGCGATGTCTGCCTCGAAAACGATGCTGAGTCCGAATCGTTCCGGCATCTTCTCAGCCATCTCGAATAGTCGATTATATTTGCGACTGTCGTCCTCTCGAAAAGAGTCGAAGGCTTGGAAGTCTCCTAGAAGCCGATCTCCTTCGATGCGAAAATTGTTGAACATGCCTATCTCGCGAGTGAGGCGATCCTCGAAGAGTGCGCCTCTGTGCGTGATATAGGCAGGTAGCTTAGTGTCTTCTAGCTCATCGATGATCGTCTCTAAAGACTTACCATCGACGTAGAGTCCGTGACCTAAAGCCGAACCTACTGATATGAGAGCGACCGAGCGCATAGTCCCGTCCTCGTTATTGACTTGAGTCTCCTTGTTAGACTCTACTCCGAATGCAAATTGTCTCGACATACTTTGAGCCGCTTTGTCAATTTTCTTGAGTTTCGAGATCGCCCAGTTCACTCCGGACGAGCCTCCCCATGCGTCCCACATGAGACCGCCGCAGCCTTCAGAGTAAGGAACGTCCTTGCTCTTTTGATGCCGCTTAAAGGATGCCATGCGAGCGATAGTCTCTCGACTGATCTTCTCGCGCTTGGCTAATTGATTAGCTCGCGCCCAGCCCACAGGAGTTCCGCATTTATTGTCCGGATTCTCGTCCTTATATTTCAACGCTCGCTTCGCGTTGTTCGTAGCTCCTTGTGGATAGTCGTTGTAAGTCTCTGCCATGATCTATACTTCCGGCTCTGCGTCTGCGCTCGACACGACCTCTGAATAGTTGCCGCTCATCGATGTTGGGAATGGATTGATTAGCTCTCGCCATTCGAGACCTGCGCCTTCGGCGATCTCTTGAGCCTTCTTAATGTTCTGCGCCTTTCTCATAAGAACCTCCTCGGCAGTATAGCCGAAGGGAGCCGTGATGTCGTCGAGCGACATAGCTCCGGCTCTGAAGTATTCCATGTCTGCCTTGACCTGCGCCGCTCGATTGATCCATCTGAACGCCGGACGCTGCCAGCGAACCGCGAAAGGATTAGCAGCTAAGGACACGTCGATCTTCTCACTAGCAATCTGCTGAGAGAGCCAGCGACGGTAGAGGCGGCTCATGATGCGAATGAGATCAGACTGATAGCTCTCGACTGTCTGCTGATACTGAAGGACGACGCCTTGAGATGCAGAGAAAGAGCTGCCGCCGATCTCCATGAGTAAGAACTCTAGAGGAATGCCGACCGCGCTTCCGACCTTGCGAAGTAGATAGGAGACCCATTCGATGCCGTCTACGTTTGGACGTCCGTTCGCGCCGATGACGCTGATGTCTTCTCCCGGCTCTAAGTAGTGGAAGCGTCCCGGCTGGAACTCTTCGAGATTGCCTAGATCGTCCTGCTCGTTGCCGTCCAGTCGATTCTGTAGCTCGAACTCGTAGGAGTTCTCGCGCTTAACTGCGACCGCCAGAGATGCGCTGACTTTAGCCGCCATCATCTCGACGCGATCGTATTCGTCGCAGTCCTGTAAAGTGTTAATGACCGACGATAGCTCTGGAATGCCTCTGTATTGGCTAGGACGGACGCGACGTAGGAAAGGGATAAAGTCCCTAGCCGGTATGATCTGCGTGTCTCTGAGAGTGCCTGCGACGCGATTACCGACGGCGTAGGCAACAGGCTTGCCCATCTTGTCGATCTCTACGCCGTTCTGAAATTCTGATTCTTCGTTCGACGTGAAGGCTCCGCTAGGGTTGCCGATCCGAGATCCGTCTACGAATTGAACTTGATCCTTTCCGACGATCAGACCGCAGTCGCCGTAGAAGAGGAGCGAGTCGATCATCTGCTGCTGCATCTCGCGCATGTCCATCATGCACGTGACTTCCGGAGACTCTGCGAACCTGTTCCAGCATTCGAGAATATGAGCATCCGTGTCGTCGTTGCCGGTAGATGGCTGCGGGATTAGTCCCCTGCCTACGATGTCTGCCTTACGCAGTCTCGACAGCGAGGCGACGACAGGGTTATTCCTGCGGAACTCTAGGCACGTAGAGATCATGCGATCCCTGTCGTATTCGTTCAGCTCGATCTCTTCGGATCTCACCGGAAGGTTTCCGCGCTTTGCTCTGTATCGAGTATTGCGAACCGCGTCATAGCCTTGAAAGGCTCTGACAAATTGCTTAAAGGCGAAGGAGACTCTGCTCGGTTTTTTCGTTTTTTTATCCATTAAAATTCTGCAGCGTGATTCGATTGCGACCTCGACCTCCGAGAGTCTTGTCCTTCAGAGCGATGAGCCTGTCTAGCTTCTCGACCTGCGTGATCATACTGCCGTCGTCTGCTAGGGAGAAAGTCTGGTCTCCGATGCTGTAGGAAGTGACTCCCTCCTCTGCGAGTTTTAAGATCGCAGTCAAGAGCTTGTCTCGTATCGCGATCAGTTGAGCTGTAGTAGTAGTAGACGCCATCGTCTAAGGCTCCTATGTCAATATACGAAAAAGCCTCCTGCTTTCGCGGGAGGCTTTGGAGTGTGGAGTGCTAAAGCTCTAGCATTTCTCTAGGTCGCTAGGCTTCACTTTGAAAAAGCCTAGACCTCCGGAGCGATCCCAGCAGTTGTAGTAGATCTCTCCGGTCGTGTAGTTCTTCATCATCATAGCCTTGACGATTTCTCCCGCTTCGATTGTTCCGGATGGGAGAGTGATTGAGTTGAGTAGTTTGTAGTTCATGGTCGTGTTTTATTTTTAGGTGATGCCTCGCCTCCGAAGAGGCTGAGGCTTGTTAGTTAAAAGTCTTTAGCATACATTAGCGATCATCTTGACGACTGCTGTGTGAGGACAATCTGACTCGAAGCAGAATGAGTAATTATTATAATCGTCGTCTAGGACAGTCCACTTTTCTTCGCTTACGAATTTAGTAGCTTTGAATGAGCCGCCGTCCTTGTCTGTGTAAGTTAGAGTCTCCATGTCATATCTGCTTCCGTCGTTAGTAGCATCGAACGAATGAACGATAGTCATGTCCTTGTCATACTCTTTGCAGGCGAGACGAGTGTCGTTAGCTTTGAAGTCTACGCTCTCGCCAGACCAGTTTGATTTAAGTGTTCGGTAGTTTTTCATGTCGCGTTTTGTTGTGTTAAAAAATGAAGTGTAAGATGCTTCGCCCTGTTAGAGTTATAGACTGTCGATTAAAGGATAGATTGGTTTTTCAATCTTCTTCCAGCCAACTGACTCGCATAGAAAATGCTCGCCGTCTACTACGACAACATCGCCTGTAGAAAGTGAGTAGTTATCTAGAGCGCGAAAATCAGTTGCGATTTTTAGTTCCGCTTCATTTAGAATTTCTTGAGGAGCGTTTAGAATGTGAAAAACGAAGTCAGCGACTTGTTCGCCAGTGCGAACGTAATCCTCTTCCGGTCTTGAGATATAACTTTGAGGAATGATTGCTTCGTAGATTTTAGTGCGAAGCGTGTGTTCGTCTGCGTCCCATTGATCTCTGCGATTAGTTGGACGATGTATTTGTATTGAGTTGCTCATTTTCGTGTATTTTTTTTTAGGTTATTCGAGGCGTGAATCGCTCCGATATGAAAGATAAAGTAGGATTAATTTGATCGAGTCAATGCCTTATTCACTTTTTTTTCACTATACTTTAGAGACGCTTACCTCCGGAAGTTTGTGGCTGTTTCTTTGAACGTCGGCATCGATCGTGTAGTGATCGGCATACTTGCAGAGGAAAGCGTCGAGCCATTCGGCGTCGTCTGCGTAGCGGATGAACTTGACCTTCACGTCGCCGGTCTTCGCGACCATCTTGAAGGTGTATTTGAAATCACAGAAGCTCTTCTCGTGTTTGTTGTAGACGCGAGTAGTGAAACTAGCCTTCTTCTTTTCGAGCTTGGCTTGGATCTTAGCTAGGCTGTCCGCTACGATCTTGCGACCTCTTACCAGAGCGTCTGCATAGTCTACGTTTTGAAACGTCTCCTCGACCACGTAGATGCCCTCGATGCGCGCTCATCCAGTCTTCGATCTTGCCGTTCTTTACGGCGAAGATGTGACCGCTCGTAAGAACCGCGACCGTGTTATTTTTTAGGAACTTCCGTGCGCCCTTCATGAACTGGCAAACTGTTTTGCCATTGTAAGAATCTAGACCGCTCTTGTTGAACTTGAAAAACTTTCTGTAGACAGAATCGTAGGTTCCTCTTCTGCATCCTTGATTTAGTTTGCGACCGGCGTCTGCCATAACAGCTTGTGCATGTTCGAACTTGATGCCTGCGATGACGGCGAGAGTTACTACTGTGCAGGCGTTGTCGTCGTTTTTGAAGGCTTCGCTTTTTTTGATAGTGTCGTGATTCATGAGTCGTGTTTTTAGGTTTTTTCTAGGCGTTAATCGCTTCGATATGAAAGATAGAAAACTACTAAGATCGTCGAGTCAATACCTTATTCACTTTTTTTTCACTTATATTTAGGCACGAAAAAGCCTCGCCCAGACACGACTCCGGACGAGGCTCAACCTATTTTATTTATTACACGTATGACACAAAGTGTTAGAGTTCAAAGATGCCGACATGATTGTCGAAAGAGTTGTCGCAGAAAATAGCATCTTCGAGCCTGTTCTGGAATGACTTGTTCTTCGCATTGAAGACCTCGAAGTCTCTCGATACTGCGAACCGGCGAGTCTCGCTGCGGAGATATCGGACGATGTCCTCGATGCGTCTGACAGTCGCGACGTAGACATGATCTGAGTAGTGGATAGAGACGTTAGCGTAAGTAGTGTTTTTCATAGTAGTGTTTTTTATTAGGTTAGAATTGATTATCCGTTGTAGCGATAGACGTAGTATTTTCTATCTCCTGTATAACTTTCTTGAGCATCGCACCATTCTGCTTTGCGTAGGATTGAGTATATTTTGTTAGTAGTTACTCCGAGCTTTCTGGCGATGCTTCTTACGTTCCAGACATTTCGACCTATAGTAGTAGTCACTTGTTCTGTGCTGAACCATTCTTTGACGAGCTGCTCGATTGTTAATGTTTGTAATTCCATGATCGTGTTTTTTTAGGTGATTAAAAATTAGAGTGTAGGATGCTCTGCCCCGTGAGAGAGATTAGATCTCTTTACTGAGATCTGCGAGTAACCCCATCTTGAAGTTTTTGAGAAACTCAAGACTTGCACCGATCGTGTGATCGGTTTCTCCGTCCCTGTAGTGAGAGCGAAGAGAGGAGGCGATGACCGGAGAGACGAAGCCGATGCGCTCGATGATTTCATCGACCTGCTTGAACTTTAGGAAGGTCTCTTCCGTTACGGCGACGGATGCTTCTGGACGGTAGCCGCCGAAGTTTGTTACTGCGAAGGAGGATTGTGTAGTGTTATTCATGATCGTGTTTTTTAGTAGGTTAAATGTGAAGTGTAAGATGCTTCGCCCTGTGAGAGTAGATTAAAATTGATTTTCTATTACCCAAAGGCAGTCAGCTTTTGTGTCGCAATTCATCAAGTGATTGTCCTCTAAGCCGCAGGTATCTTCAAAGCAAGTAGCCTCGTGCATTTGAAATACTCCGTCACAGCTCTGGATGAAGTAAGTTGAGGCTTCTGCCTCTACCTTGTATCCTAAGACTTTTTTATAGAAGCCTCCTTTTGTATATTTTGGATTTAGCTCTTGGGTTACTTTTTTGATATTCATAGGTCGTGTTTTTTAGGTTAGATTCGAGGCGTTAATCGCTTCGATAGAACAGAGTAAGTAGGACAAATTTGAGCGAGTCAATACCCAATTCACTTTTTTTTCACTTTTTTTTATACCTACCAAAAGCCCGTAGAACTGCGGCTTCGCGTCGATGCGTCGCGCTTTTTGGGAGGACGCTCGTCAAACATTGTCGGCATATCTCCTCGATCGATTCGAGCTATGCCGATGAACTTGGATAGAGCGCGAGCGAGGATCTCGCAGTCCCATAAGTGATCTCCCTTGCTGCGCTTCAACTTCTTCACGACTTTAATGTGACCGCTTCGATCTGTCTCCTTCGTCCAGTAAGTCGCGAAGAGCTGATCGTAGTAGACCTTCGGAGTGTCC
>WLWG01000749.1_pt1 | contig 32568 bp, 25 predicted proteins | sample 6712871 | NCBI WGS metagenome assembly WLWG01 (sample SAMN12718693, study PRJNA515312) | sponge metagenome | isolation source: marine sponge | host: Mycale hentscheli | place: New Zealand: South Island, Marlborough, Capsize Point | collected 2003-05-01
CAAAGATCGGTGGTGAAATGGTCCCTCATATGTTGATTGAAGAAGCTGTAAATACAATTCTGGGAGCAACCGACGGTGAACTACTTGCCGTGGTCACTGCAGTGCCGCATGCAACAAAAGGTGAGCGCCTTGTTGTCTTAACTACGAAAACTTCAGCGTGCACACAGAATATCTGTCGTGAACTTGCTCAGTCAGGACTTCCGAATCTTTGGATTCCATCATCGGACAGCTTTGCCGAAATAGAAGAAGTACCTGTTCTCGGTTCAGGAAAACTTGACCTGCGGAAAATAAATGACATTGCAAAAGGATATTTTTGTGACAACTCAGACACCGAATAGTGAAAGCTGCCACAACCTTCCTCAGCACATGCAATTTAGAGTGATTCTTGGAAGAGCTGATGATCTCAGAGCCGATGTACTCTTTCAGATGAGTGTGCCGACTTCGGCAGAGATTCCTCTAGCACTTGAAGGGTTTTTAACTGGTCCAACATCAACACGTGCTAGCACACTACCTGTTCGACAAAAAATCCGAATACACTCGCAACGGGTTGTCGATGAGGGCACTGAAATTCTTGGACATTCTATTCTCACGGAGCCCGCATTCTGGACACCAAATGTACCAATGCTCTACTTCGTAAAATGTAGGATTACTTCTTCTGGTAAAGAACTGGCTTTACTCAGTCAGACTACTGGCCTTCGTCGTCTCGGTATTCGCAACCATTCTCTTTGGCTTGATGGTCATCGATTTGTGCTACGCGGTGTAACGTGCAGTAACAGAGACTACTCATCAGCAGAACAGCAGCCTGCTGCCCCGGAAGATTATCGGACGGCAGACGTTCTTGATTTGCCTGCAGAGGTTTTCTCTGAGACTGGCTCGCTGGAACTCGAGATAGATAAAAATTTGGAAATTGCGGATGAAATCGGGCGACCTATTATAATTCGCTTACACCCTAAAAGTCGCCCATCGGCTATTCCATCTGTAATCTGCAGACTCGCAAGCCATCCTTCAGTGTTTCTCACAGTCATTCCAAATGCACTGCTGCCAGAGGTACCAAAATTTTCCGCCTACAAAGGTACGATGCTCTTTGCGACAGAAATGAATGCTGAAATTGCACCTCCGGAATTGCCGAACGGCATTGACCTTGCCATTGTTCGGCTCTCCCAATCAGCGCCCGATTCCTCGTGGAAGACTCCTCCACCTTACCCTGTCATCGCATGGCAGACAGGAGTGCCCTCACGGCGGCAGGAATGCGATCGCCTTCAGGCTTTGCTCGCCAACTGGAGAACGGCTCCAAAAAGCCCACCGTCATCCTGGGATTGGGCTGGATATCTTGTTGGCGACGAAACGATTCCTTACCAGGCTTAAAAAGTGCTTCAAATGCAAAAGGAAAATCACTTTGATGAATTGCGTTTTATTCGTCAAATTCGATACCAAAAACTCGGATCCGACGGACAGCAGAAACTTTCACTGGCACACGTGGGAATTGTTGGATGTGGTGCACTCGGAAGTGCAACAGCAGTAGCACTTACAAGAGCTGGTATCGGCAGCCTTACAATCATTGATAGGGACGTACCAGAGTGGAGCAATCTACCGAGGCAAATTCTTTATACCGAGAAAGACGTTCACGATGGATTACCAAAGGCAATTATTGCAGAACGAAGACTCAAGGAAATTGACAGCAACTTACACGTGATATCCCACGTAGCTGATCTAACTGCTCATAATATTTCTGATCTACTTTCAGCAGTTGATATTATTGTTGATGGCACAGATAACTTCGAGACTCGGTTCCTTATGAACGATTTTGCCTGCCACAAGAATATCCCTTGGATCTACGGTGGTGTCATTGGTGCAGAGGGGAGAGTCATGACAGTTATTCCCGGCAAAACTGCATGCTTGCGATGTCTCATCCCCGACCTTCCAGCTCCTGGCAGCCTTCCAACATGTGATACGGCTGGGGTGCTTGGTGCAGCGGTTATGGTCGTTTCCGGAATCCAATCAGCAGAAACGATCAAGGTCATCACCGATTCTTCCCAAGATGCCGAGAGTAAATTATTCGTATTCGACCTTTGGGATTCTACTTGGAAGACAATTGATCTTCGATCACTTTCAGAAGCTGGCTGCCCTAGTTGCCGAGGGAATGACCATAGCTGGCTCGACGCGTCTCGGCACCAGACTGCCATTCTCTGCGGACAAGATGCAGTACAATTCCACCATCCGTGTAAAACACCAGACCTCTGCAATATTGCGAAGAACCTCAGCTGCTTTGGAAATGTGACAAAAAACAAATGGATAGTACGAAGCGAAGTGGAACCGGGAATCGTCGTATCTGTTTTTGCTGATGGTCGACTTATCGTTACTGGAACACGAGATCCTACTCAGGCCCGTGCCATTGTTTCAAAATATATTGGAATGTAATCCGTGCTCTAGGCCAAAGTTGCTGCAGCCATTATTTTCTTTTCGTCAGCCTCTTCTCGTGTAAATTCGGCAGTGACTCTTCCTTCAGCCATAACAATGATACGGTCTGAGAGCGTCAGTAATTCTGGTAATTCACTTGAAGTTAATATGACTGCCAAACCATTCTGGCATAGAGTCTCAATGAGTTCATACAACTCAGCTTTTGCACCGACATCAATGCCACGGGTCGGATCATCTAGCAAGAGCACACGAGGCTGCGTAAGTAACCAACGGCTAATAATACATTTCTGCTGATTTCCGCCCGAGAGTTCAGATATGTTCGCCGTTAATGAGGGTGCCTTGATGCCAATCTGCTGAATTGGCTCGGCAACAATGTCTTCTTCTATCTGCTTGCTCAGAAGTCCATTCCGCATCGCATGAAACAAGCTACAGATGCTTATATTTTCTGTTACATTCAGATTTGCAAAAATCCCAAGCCGCTTTCGGTCTTCTGGCACCATTACCAAACCGGCCTTACAAGCATCTGACGGGTGAGTAAAACTGACCGCCTTTCCTCCGAGCAAAATTCTTCCCTGCCACTGACTAGGGGATGCTCCAAAGATAGTTTCCAGGACTTCGGTTCTACCGGCCCCCATAAGGCCCGCTATACCAAGAACCTCACCAGCGTGAACACGAAACGACACATTATGTAATTGCCCACTCTGCCTTGAATCCTGTGAGGTTACACACAGATTATCAACTTCAAGCAAGCACGTGCCAATTGCTTGTTGACTCCGAAAACTATGTTCTGTGATCTCACGACCAACCATCCAACCCGTCACTTCAGAGGCTGTTGTTTCTTCCTTATCAACCGTACAAACATGACCACCATCTCGCAGAATTGTGATCCGATCAGCCAACCGGAAGACTTCATCCATTTTATGTGAGATATAAAGGATTGTGCAGCCCTGCTGACGCAGTGTGCCAACGGTTCGTTCTAGACGCTCCGCTTCTGCATCTGTTAGGGCACTTGTTGGTTCATCCATAACGATAATTGATGCATGAAGGGAAAGCGCTTTTGCAATTTCAACAAGCTGCTGATCACCAACTCGCAAGCCACCCGTCATTTCATCTGATGAAATGGACGCCTCAAGCAAATCTAAGAGCTCCGCTGTTTTTCTTTTTGCGATAGCATCGTCTAACAAGCCGAATCGCGTTCTTGGCTCACGCCCAAGAAAAACATTGGCGGAAACCGACAGTTCTTCTACAAGCTCTAATTCCTGATGAATGATTGCAACACCAGCTTTTTCAGCATCACGAGTGCTGTGAAATTGTACGCTTTGGCCAGCTACCTCAAGTTCACCAGCATCTGGCTGATAGACTCCTGACAAAATTTTCATCAACGTACTTTTCCCGGCTCCATTTTCACCACAAATAGCGTGAACCTCACCACGCCGCACCTGCAGAGTCACGCCATCAAGTGCGACGACTCCGGGAAATTTTTTTGTAATCCCCCTCATTGCAACAGCAAATTCTGCCAGTTTGTTCATCGTGAAACGCTTACCCGCACTCTTTTGCCATGACTTCGATTCTCCCATATTCGCAAGGCTAGTAACGCGATAAAGGCAGTAAAACCAGTTGCCCAACCGCTGGCTGCACCAGTCGTCATCGACGCAAGACTTCCCGAAAGCAAGGCTAGAACAGGAATCGTACAGAGGCCCAAAGCTCCGGGTAAAAAACGACGATCATGCCGCAGACCGTTCACACCCTGAGCAAATGTGACCGCAAGAACAACGACTACACCAACAATTAATCCCTCATAGACATCGGCACCTGTCTTGATAATTTTTGAAACTGCATCGATCACGACTCGCAGAAAAAAGGCTCCAAGAACCGTTCCCTGAACTGTACCCACACCACCAGAGAGCGAACAACCGCCAACTACAGCAGCAGCAATTGCATTAAGTTCATGCCCCCTTCCCTGATTGACCGGAGCAGCAACAGATTCATTTGCAATATAGAAAAGCCCAGCCAAGGCAGCTGTCATTGCACCGAAACAATACGCAAACCATTTCACATTTTCAGTATGTATACCCGCAAGACGGGCAGCTTGCTCGTTCCCTCCGAGGGCCTTGAGATGACGACCAAGCACCGTTCGCGAAAGCATTAGCCATGTAAAAAATGCCAAGACAAGAAACGTGCCCACTGAAAACCAGATATTTTCTCGTACTACTTTGAACGCCGGGTCAGCAACATTAATGAGTGCGCTTTTAGTAGGTGTGAGAACCGCTGTACTACTTTCGCAGACTGCCCTCGCAAAACTCCGTAGACCTACAAGCGTCGCAAGTGTCGCAATAAATGGGGGAAGACGAACAACGGTAATAAGCCACGTATGCAATGTTCCAACAAAAAAACCTGTCAACAGACTCGCCAGAACTGCAATGAGTACCACTGCCGAACCAACGGGCTTAAATGCCATCATTTCAGTAGGGGCTAGCGCCAGCATAGTCACAGAACAAACAGTCCCGGACAATGCAATCATGGAACCGCTTGAAAGATCGATCCCACCGGCAATGATGACAACCGCGGCACCCAGTGAAAAAATTCCAAGCATTGCGCTATTACGAGCTATATCGCGCAGGCTTTCCATGGGCCGGAAAAAATAGGTGTGGTTTGAATCAACAACTGCTGTAAAGGCAATTGCGAGCACAATCGCTACCAGTAATGACCACTCATTAGTTGATGGCCACCATTTCCTTACTGCATGAAGCGGAAATGAGCTCCATAATTTCATCAGAGCAACCTTTCAGAAAGCTTTCATCTGTGGGTAGCCGCAGAATTAGGAACTCGACAAGCCGTATTTCTTCAACCATTCACGAAAGACCGATAAGGACAAGACCTCAAGAGTTCCCACTGAAACTGCAGACTCTAGATCCTTCTTTGAGATGGGTGCATCTTCATCATTCTCCCAAGAGTCAGGAATAATCAAACGCAATCCAGTCGTGTATCTATCTCCCCCAGGCTGCCCATAATTGGGAAACATGTTCATGATGTCAGCATCTTGCCCTTCTTGCATTGCGAGCAAGAGGCGAACAGTTTGAACACCCATTTCGAAAGGATTTTGAACAATCATACAGTCAATGTTGCCGTTCGCCATATGTTCGATGGCTTGAGCGGCTGCATCGAAAGTAAAGATTGAAACCTGATCACGAACCCCGCGTTCTGCTACGACTTCAGCAATTGCTGGTGCATTGTAAGCCCATATACCAACCAAAGCTTTCACATCCGGGTGATTCACAAGGGCCGTCCGCACATTGTCTCTGGCCCGTGAATGGTCAAATGAATCAGCCATTCGGTCAATTTCACTGTAGCTTGCTCCAATTGCTTCACGACAGCCATCCATTCTGGCCCTGGCGTTATCGTTATCTGTGAATCCCGTGAACTGGATGAAACCACCCTCGGTAATTCCACGGGAGTCCAAAACTTTTTTTCCCGCTGTCCCCAACAGACGCCCGGCGATCGAATTATCGGTTCCTATGTAGTACGGCCGTCCATCTGAAAAAAGCTTCTGGTTAATATCTCCATCAACGGTGATTACTGATACACCCTTTTCCGTCAACCGCTTCATCTCTTCAACGATGGCAACATTTTCTGCCTGAATGACCGAAATGGCAACTCCTGCTACATCTGCTTGCGTGACGAGTTGCCTAAGACGATCAATCTGGCCCTGAGCCGTTGCATTATTTTTTTCCATCACAACCTCAAGCCCTTTATCAGCAAGAGCGAACTTTTCTGCTCCAGCTTGCAACCCGGCATTGAGTACATCGAAATACGGATCATCGCCATTCGTAATAAAGATAAAACGCTGGGGAGCCTTTACATTTTTATTGGTCTTAGCTGGTGAACTCTCACTCGACTTGTTACAGCCAGTGATACCAAAGCCGAAAAAGAAAAGAAAAATAAGACAAAAAGGACGCATCGATTGCAAGAAAACAACTGACATAGCTTCTAAATCTCTTTGCTTGGTGATAGTTATAATGAGGGACAAATTGAGCTCAGGTGTCACGGAACGTCATCACAACCTACTGCTTCCCACCCTCCCTGATCGACTCGCTACGCTAATAGTGTAAGCCACTTTTCCGAAGATGCACTATCGGCTGATCTGCGGAACTTATTTCTGCAGTAAGGACGTCAGCCACGACAATAGCGTGGTCTCCACTATTTTGCTCAGGGCCGGCCGACAGAAAAACAGGCCTTGCCTTGCACTCCATCCAGCCCACCGAATTCTGAAGTATCCCAGCCCCACAAGGAGATCTCCGAATGTCGATACCAGAGAATGGCTCAGCTTCTATTGCTGGCGGTTTACCAAATTTACCAAGGAGGCTTCGCTGATTTTCAGAAAGTACATTTACAACAAACCGGAAATCTCCTTTGCCAATCGATGAGAGAAATCGTCGACCAGTTCCTACAGCAATAGAAATCGCTGGCGGATTGAATCCTGCTTGCATGAGCCAACTCGTCAGCATGGTTTTATCAACTTCCTCTTCTTGCCACGTGATGACAAAAAGACCACCTGGAATTCGCCCAAGAATTGAACCAATAGCCTCAGTAGAACCCTCCAAAGAATCACGGTCTGACACGTGACAACTCCTTCCGCATAAACCTTGTTTCACTTCTTACAAATAATCGTTTGTGGAAATACTAGCAGGAAACTACCCAACTTTTAAAACTTGGGTAGTTTTGGTGGACGGGAGGAACACTCTGCTATTCACGTTGCACAATCTCGATCCTCCTAAGTGGAAACCAGGAAAATGAGATAGACAAGGGAATCAGCCCACCCAAGAGCATTTAGGAAAAATCACTAGACGCTTAAAAACTCTGTAAAAACGACAGTGGTTCCAGACGAAAAAGACACTAGAGTGAGGTCTTCACACATGCGTGTAAAAACCATGATTCCTTTTTAATGCGACAAACAGTACGTTAAAATCTTGTCATCACACCATCATATGTCGCCAGAAAACGCACCCACCCTTCGCTACAGTACTCCAGCAGTTGTGCAAACTGCCCTCACGTACTTTCCATTGATTGGCACATTGACGGCGATGCTCGTGTTATCGTGGCATGCCAATATTGTACTTGCCAAACCACTTGGTCAGAATTCAAAGCAATGGCACAATGCTTCATCTGAAAACAACAGCAGTGGTCAGAAGCAGGAACTCAAGTTCCTGCAGTTAAGCTCAATGCTGTCAGAGCCTAAAAATGCCAGTAGTTTCTACGACGAAGTCGATGAACCGAAGCTCATGCCCACAATCCCGGCAGACGGGCAACCCATTCACGTTCTTCCTCCAGTTGAGCCACATGGACCAGTTTTTTTAGACATGCCGTATAACGGGGTATCAGGTTGTGATAGCTGTACAATCCCAAAAAATAATTTCAATGATTGCTTTGATAATCTATGGGCACCACGTCCCTGGTGTTGGCAGTTACTTCCAAACAACTTGATCTACACGAGCTACCTAGCAGGCCCCAAAGAACCACGTCTTGCAACGGTTTGGTACGACGACACTGGTCCGTCACCTATCCCTGGTCGTGGTGGAGAACAAAACGGCTGGCTGTGGGACTCAACCCTCGGTGGAAGAGTTTCCGTTCTGCGGTATGGATCCAATACAGAATTGCACCCACAGGGTTTCGAGATGCAGTTAGAAGGGGCGGCCTTCGTCAGGCTGGACCCCGGAGATGATCGCGACCTTCGGTCCTCTGATTACCGCTTTGGTATTCCATTGGTCTACGGCATTGGTCGTTGGCAGACGAAACTTGCCTACTATCATAATAGTGCACATATCGGCGATGAGTTCCATATAAAATATCCGACATTTCAACGTGTGAATTACGTTCGCGACGTCATTGTCTTTGGCAATTCGTACTACATGTATGACTGGCTACGGCTTTATGGAGAAGTTGGCTGGTCCTTCTTCAATGCTGGGGGATCGAAACCGTGGGAGTTTCAATTTGGCACCGAATTAATTCAGGCTCGACCAACGGGAATTCGGGGGGCACCATTCTTTGCCGTGAATGGAATGACTCGCCAAGAACTCGACTGGGGAGGGAACGTCTGTACCCAAGTCGGATGGGCATGGCGAGGCTATCAAAGTGAAAAATTGTTTCGGATTGGATTTGAATATCTTTATGGCTCCGACCCACAGTATGAATTTACTAAGACTGATCCGACGACTGGGAAGATTACCGCATTAAATCAAAATCGTGCTGGCATTGGTATGTGGTATGACTATTAATCATGATTCGCCATGACCAACCTTAGCCAGTAGGTACAGGGAAACTGCTGGGGTAAACTTGAGTCATGCCACTTCTCGCGATCGAGACAACCTGTGATGAAACAGCTGCTGCAATCATCTCGCCAGAGAAAAAAATTCTTTCTAGCGTTGTAGCAAGCCAAGATGAGCTACATGCTCGCTGGAGAGGGGTTGTGCCGGAAATTGCTTCACGGGCACACGTTGAACGAATTATTCCAATCATCGATCAGGCAACCCATGAGGCTGGAATTCAAAAATCACAAATCAAAGCAGTTGCAGTGGCTATTCGTCCAGGGCTGATCGGCTCCCTCCTTGTTGGTCTTTCAGCTGCGAAAGCGATAGCTTCGTCGCTACGCGTACCACTCATTGGATATGATCATCTTGCTGCACACCTCTACGCATGCCGTTTAGCATTCGGTGAAGAACTGCGGTACCCTGCGATTGGACTCGTAGCCAGTGGAGGCCATACTTCGCTCTTTCAACTGCATAGTCCGATTACTCTTCAGGCTCTCGGGGGCACTATCGATGATGCCGTTGGTGAAGCTTTTGATAAAGTCGCAAGCCTGCTTGGACTCGGATATCCTGGCGGACCACAGATTGAAAAACTGGCGGAACATGGAAATCCGCGTTCTCACCAATTCCCGCGGCCACTTGCGAATGACTCTTCTCGCCTTGATTTTAGTTTCAGTGGCCTCAAAACGGCTGTTCGCTATCAAATTTGGCCCCCGGGCGATCAGCACGCACGCACTTTGACCGACCGGGAACGCGCTGATCTTGCGGCTTCTTTTCAGCAAGCAGCTGTCGAATCTGTCGTAGCTAAAGTGGGTCTAGCCATCCAGAAGACCGGCTACCGTGTTGTCGCTGTTGGAGGTGGAGTAACGGCAAACAAGGCACTGCGGAGTGCCCTTGAAGATTTAGGAAAACGACATCGTGCAACAATTCTTATTCCTCCAACCGACCTTTGCACCGATAACGCTGCGATGGGCGCAATTGCCTGGGAGCATATTGATCGCAATGAAATAGCTGATCTTGAGCTAGACGTCCGTCCAAATATTCATCGAAAAAAAAAGTAAGCTACACGCCATGACGCGTCTCATCAAGAACGTGCACCTCACCGCTAACTACGTCATACATCATTCCAACAACACCAAGCCGCTGCTCTTGCACCTGGCCTGTAAGTGCCTTACTCCCCTCGAGCAGTTTCCGAACAACCCGAACAACATTCCGTCGTGCAACTGAATCAATAATCTCTTGTTGTGCTTCGATCGTCGAAGCCGCAACACCACGACAGTCGTCCTCGTCCACAACCTTTGCCACCTCCCGAAGAATGCCTCTGGCATGCACGCATTCTGGAATGAGAGATTCATCGGGGCAACAGTAATTCGTCACGGATGACTCAATCGCGCCACACCTTGTGTGCCCAACAACTGCCACTAATTTTGCTCCGGCGACGATCGTGGCAAACTCAATGCTACCGATCACCTCCTCGGTTGTGATATTACCTGCCACACGAACACTGAGAACATCACCAAGACCAAGATCAAAAATTGCCTCAGCCGGTGAACGTGAATCGATACAACTTAATATCACCGCAAGAGGGTGCTGCCCAGTCGCAGTTGCAGTTCTTTGCCTCTCCATACTTCTCTTGACAGGCTCTCCCACACGAAAGCGACTATTACCCTCGAGTAACATCGCCAGCACCTCCGCAGGACTCGTAGACTGCTGCACTTCATGGCTTGAATGCTCAACAAATCGTATTTCGTCATGAAGGCTTGGGTACCGATCACCAAAGCCAACTAGACTCAATTGGACCCAGCGAGCAGGTGCCCCTGTTTTCTGAAAGTCAGACAATAAATCAATCACATCGGGATCGATATAGTCTGCATTGGAAGCATCAATTAACAGCGTCCCCCCTGGTGGAATATCATATAAAACCGACTGCAAAGCAGCACGATTAAAGAACGTCACCTGGTTTGCCAATTCAACTCGGATAATATTTCCTGACGCATGTCGCTCAAGTTTTTTAGTGAGTGGCCGCCGATAGTTAGAGTGCAAGATAAAAATAATACTGCAGGTTAGCCCAATGCCAATTCCAACTAAAAGATCTGTGAGAACGATTGCCAGAACTGTTGCGACAAATGGTACAAACTGAGAGTAACCTTCTTGCCACAACTGGTAGTACCGCTTTGGGTTTGTCAATCGGTAGCCTGTCTTGATCAAAATAGCGGCAAGTGTTGCCAAAGGTATTTCATTCAGCCAGGCAGGAAGAAGGAGGACGCATGTCAACAACAAAAGGCCGTGCGAAACAGTCGCGAATCGTGTCCGCGCCCCAGCATTGACATTCGCAGTCCCGCGAATCACTGCCGCACTCACAGGCAACCCGCCTAACAAACCACAGATTACATTTCCTGCTCCTTGCGCCAAAAGCTCTCGATTTCGAGGAGTGCGCTGCTGTCGCGGATCAATTTTGTCGACTGCCTCAATTGCTAGAAGTGACTCAAGACTCGCAATGATTCCAATGGTTGCAGCGGAGATGTAGACCCTAGAATCAGCGAGGGATGAAAAATCGGGGAATGTAATAAGGCCCATCAATCCATCTGGACCATTAGGCAGAGGAACCGAAACAAGATGAGTAGGACCGATAGCCCACGGACTACCCATACGTTTGAGCAGGACATTTATGGCGGTGCCCCCAATTACTGCAACAAGAGGGCCAGGGATACGTGTTCTCCGCAACAATTTGATTTGATCCCAAGCAACAACGACAAGAAGAGATCCAATGCCTATTGTTGCTGCCCCTGGCAAGAAATACTGGATGGACTTCGGCAGGTCTGAGAATGTGGTCTCGCGGTCGGGTTGGTTAAACGACATCTCACCTATTGGGTCAATGTCATACCCAATCAAATGCGGGAGTTGTTTCAGGATGATAATTACGCCTATTGCCGCAAGCAGTCCCTTAATAACACTCGTCGGAAAGAATGAAGAAATAAATCCTGCTTTGAGAAAACCTAAGGCCAATTGAATCACACCTGCTAAAAAGACGGCAGTTAGAAAAGCATCGAATCCGCCCAGAGCTGTTGTCTGCGCAGAAACTATGGCAATCAATGCCGGTGATCCACCGGAAACACTCGTACGAGACCCACTCAAACCACCAACTACTATGCCTCCCACGATTCCGGCAACAATACCGGAAAACAGCGGCGCTCGAGCAGCTAGGGGTACACCAAGACAGAGTGGTAACGCGACCAGAAAAACAACAACGCCCGCCATAAGGTCGGGCACGAAATTTTCTAGAACAAAACCACGTTTCGGCATCTCACGGGAACCCTAAAGAGATAACTGACCAGATCACACTGCTGATTACAAAACTCAACAGAAATGTACCTTCCATCCACTGATCTCGTCCACGCCCAATACAAACACAACTACGGTCAACGGGTTGGCGGCGACTACAAACAAGAGTACTCTCATAGTCGGACAACTTGATTCCATGGGTTACCGAATAGAAAAATCTCACACATGACAGCATCCGGCTATATCACTGATCTTGATTATATCCCTGGCTTTTACCCGCACATGTCACCAACAGCAATGCGATACGCTGCATCACTAAATCGCGTCAATCCTCCGAAAATTGCTGATGGCTTTCGATATCTTGAACTTGGATGCGGACTTGGACGATCTCTCACCACACTTGCTGCAGCCAATCCTCAGGGTGAATTCTTGGGTGTCGACATTAATTCAAGCCATATTGAATCGATTGAAAAAGATATATCGGCAGGCGGCCTGACAAATGCACGGGCCATCACTTCTGATTTCGGAAGCCTCAGTAAAGACATTGGCACATTTGAATTCCTGACTCTCCATGGCGTCTTTAGCTGGGTGTCACCGGAGGTTAGAGAACAAATACTCGCTATTGCAAAGAAACATCTCGCACCAGGCGGTCTTCTCCTCGTCAGTTACAACGCAATGCCGGGCTGGGCTCATCTCCAGCCAATCCGGGGAATTCTTCGCCAGTACGCCGCACTGAGACAGGGCGACACAACTCAAAGAATTCATGATGCCCTAAATTACCTCGTGTTCATCCGCGACAAAAAGGCAAAATATTTTGAGGATAACCCCCGTGCAGCAGCTTACGTTGATGGGCTTTTAAAGCAAGACTTACGATACTTAGCTCATGAATATCTCAATGAGCATTGGACTAGCTTTTATTTTTCAGAAGTAGCTTCCATGTTTGACACAGCCCAAATGTCATTTGTTGGAAGCCTTCCAATCCACACGAACTTCTGGGACCTATGTGTGCGGCCAGAGTTCCAAGACCTTTTTCGGACGACCAGTAATCGACTTGTTACCGAATCGCATAAAGATTTTTGTGCAAACACTGCTTTTCGTTGGGACATCTACTCGAAACAACCACAAATAATCGAAAACAATGAAGCTCGGATCGACCTCATTGAAGGGCTTTATTTTCGAGCTATACATGATGATGTAAAACTGCCCCACCAAGTGAATCATGGTGTTGTAACCTCGACAGTCAAAGGGCCTCTTTACGAAACCTTACTCTCGATACTTGCACAGGAAACACTATCACTACCACAAATCCTCGGTCACCAACGACTTTCTGAAAACGTACCGGCAGACGTCATTCGTGCTATTGACGCTGGAGTAGCTATGGGACTTTTCGATGTCTCTGCCAACTCTTTACCGATTACAAAAGGTACAGCACAATCTCATCCCTTTGTTTCCTCACCTTTCAATCAGTCTGTCTTGAAAAATGATCTGCTTAGCGGCCGACCAGTATCACTAGCTAGTGTGGCGACGGGTACCGGGCACTCACTGGGTGACTTTGATGCGGCTATCCTGCATGAACTTAACAACGCGGGAGAAGTAGGCTTAGCGGACCGAGTCATTGCACGACTAATTGAATCCAAACGGTCTCTTCAAAGAGATGGAAAGCCTGTTACAGACAAAACAGCTCATCAGGAAATGGTTGAACAGGCTTGTACCCAATTCATGAAAACGAGTCTGCCACAAATGTTCCGGCTTGGGATTGTTGAACAGAAATCCTCGTAAAGTGAATTCTTCTTGTTCCTACCGACTAACTCAGGAAGGTGGCTGTATTGGTACTATTGGTGGTGGTGCCTGAAAGGAGGGTGGCTGAACTGGATTTGGTGAAGGAGGGATCACACCCGGAGAGCCAACAGGCAGAATACTTGGTTGAGCAGTTGGCTGAACACCCGACTTTGCATTGAGATCAGCAACAAGTTGCTGCACCTCAGGACAAATAGTAATTCCGTTACTATTAAATACATCGGCAGGACTCACTCCGTATCGTCCGTAGAGGGCACCATCCGCGTTGTGATCAACAGACAAATCAGCTCCTCCAAGAGAAACGCCAAGAAAAAGACCTCGGCTTCTGGCGTATGAATAAATTTCGGCACCTAAACGAGCGTCAGTTGCAGCATTTGCTTGACGACCAACGGGACCGACAGCAACCGACGCATCTGCACCCAAAGTAACCTTCTGACCCCCAAGAATATTTGTCAGACTTTGTGGCGTTTTAAAGACCAGCACAACGTCAGCTGCCTGCACGCCTGCCTGAAAACCAACACTCCCACCACCCATAGTTACCATAACGGGAGGGCTCCATGACTGATCCGGGTTCCGAACATGAAGAACTCCTTTTCCGTAATTGACACCTAAAATAAATCCTCCTTTAACCATATTTGGAAATATGGCGACGCCTGAAGCCGACTGCAGCATGCTCGGTGGAATGGCTTCAATTTGAAGATTAAAGAACTGGTCGATCGTTTGTCGTGCCGCTACGACGGTCTGCACTTCAGGCCCGGCAACTACTGGTGCTTGCGCATGAAGATGAGTCTCACTATTTATTGCAGCTAGAATTGCAAATAAAGCACAGACTGCTGTTATTTGTAAAAGTCGACCCGAAAGCAAGCGGATGTTCATTGATTCAGTCCTCTTCAAGATGTTCGATTAATGAACAAGAAAATAAGCTGAAACAGAACCATGCGTCGACGCCAATTTTGATCCTTGAAAATTGGCCTCATCAAACAATACGCGGCTATTCACCCTGCTTGGCAACCCGAAAGATTTCATCGAGTGTTGTCTGACCATTCAAAACTTTATCGAGGCCATCATCAAACATGATTCGCATCCCCCCTGCTATGGCTGCTCGACGAATATCTTGTGTAGCAGCACCCTGGAAGGCCAGTTCGCGAATCTTGTTATTTAGAACCATCAGTTCAAAAATGCCCATCCTCCCCTTGTAACCACGCTTTTGGCACTTAGCACAACCACGACCTTTCATGAACGTAGCTGTTGCCAACTGCTCTTCAGTGAAACCAGCGGCCTGTATTTCACTCTCAAGAGGTTCATGCGGCTGCTTGCAGTTTGCGCAATTAAGACGCACCAACCGCTGCGCCAAAACAGCGACAACACTTGATGCAACGAGATAAGCAGGAACACCCATATCAATCATACGGGTGACGGCACTCGGCGCATCATTTGTATGCAGCGTGCTAAACACTAAGTGGCCCGTCAGCGAAGCTTGAATGCCCATTTGTGCTGTCTCAGTATCCCGCATTTCTCCAACCAGAATAACGTTGGGGGCTTGTCTCAACATCGCTCGAATCACGCGAGCAAAATCGAGTCCAATTTTATGCTTAACCTCAACCTGATTAATTCCACTTAGATAATATTCAACGGGGTCCTCGGCCGTGATAATTTTTGTATCTGGCCGATTCAATTCATTCAGTGACGCATAGAGCGTCGTTGTTTTTCCGGAGCCGGTTGGACCCGTGACAAGAATAATTCCATTGGGTCGACGGATAAGATTCTTGAAAATCCTGAAGTCGGAATCACACAAGCCCAATTGACGAATGCCTACTTTAATATTGTCCTTATCAAGCAGTCGCATTACCACCGACTGTCCATGATTTGTCGGCAGCACACTGACTCTTAAGTCATAGTCTTTTCCATCGTTCGCGCTTACTTTAATTCGTCCATCTTGAGGTCGTCGCCTCTCCGCTATATCAAGACGAGAAAGAATTTTAATCCTAGAGAGTATTGCTCCTAACAGACGCCGGGGTGCACTATCCCGGACAACCAACCGCCCATCAATTCTATAGCGGACGCGAATTTCATCTTCAAACGGCTCAATATGGATATCACTTGCCCCAAGTTTTACTGCTTCTGTGATAATAAGATTAACAAGTTTAACAACTGGCGCTGATGACTCGTCCTCATCTTCCTGAAGGGCAGCTTCTTGCTCGACAGTCGTTTCAGTGAAGTCAATTTCCGTATCAGTAAATTCCTGCGTCAACATGGAGTCAGCGCTTTCCCCATCTCCAGCACCATAGTACTTATTAATGCTCTCAACAATCTGATCTCGCATGGCAATTGCCATTTCAACATCACGATTGAGGATAAAACGAAGCTTCTCTTGTGTGTCGATATCCGAAGGATCGCTCGTCGCAACCCGCAACCGCCCACCATCTTCTTGAAACGGCATGATTGCATTTTCTCGAGCAACGCTTTCTGGAACTAGATCAATAACTGATTCCGCAACTTCGGTGCTGTCGAGATCTACGAAAGGCATTCCATTCGCCTTAGCTACTGCCTTCATGATCTTTTGAGGGGGGGCATAGCCGAGACGCAACAACTCCTCGTGAAGCAGTTTGCCTGACTCACCGGCAATACGATTTGCCTCAGTCAACTGTTCTTCACTAATAATTCCCTTCGAAAGTAGAATGTCTGAAAAGCTGGATGGCATCGGAACCTTACCCCTGAGAACTTATTGCTTATGGCCTGCAAAAAATAAAATTTGACTTTATGGATTCATCTACCTGCCGCTATTTCCCCAACCATATGACGTGACGGCAACTCACTGAATGCCCGTTTGGACTGGAGGGAAACATCAATTACCCATCCTTAAGAATATCACGTTTTTCTTCGACTTTGTCCGAGGAACAGGAATTTGATCCAAAAAGCTTACCTGTTTGATCAACTTTCATGTCCACAGAAATGTTGCCCCCTAAATCATTGACTAAAATCGGCTTCCGCTTTCACAAACGCTTTTGATGAAGAATGGCCGGTACCATCGCCCGCGTGTCCCAAGACCCTTCTGCTTCATTGAATCCGAAACGATCAGGCAGACTTTCTATCGGCATTTGGTCATCTGATTCAACAATCAGCCGACTATCTGCAGGAGCGATAGCAGCCAGAGCTTTGAGTAATGAATTTATTTCAGCCAATCGTGCCTGAAAAAAGCTCCATGGTGGAGAAACAAAAATAATCCATGGGCTGTCTGCTGATAACGGTGGCATCCTTCGCGACCATAGCAACACATCTCCAGGTATGACGTCCACACGGTCAACGAGTCCAAGTTCTCGACTACTACGACGCAAACAATCTGCTGTTGGAAAATGCCGTTCGGCAAAGATTGCTCGTTGGGCTCCACGACTCAGTGCTTCAAAACCTAGAGCTCCGGTACCCGCGAAAAGATCGAGTACTGTTGCACCACGAACCGCAGTGCCCAGTAGGTCGAATGTCATCTCCCGCACGCGGTCTTTCATTGGCCTCGTTGGCCCTCCTGGCTGAAACGCCAACCGACGCCCCTTCAAATCACCTCCTATAATTCGAGGAGGACTCACCGCCTCTGCTTTGCCATCATTATTACCACGACGATTCTTCGCACGAAATCCACCGGATTCATGTTGCGTGGGCTTTGTTTTAGGCGTCATACATATGCTTCCTGAGTTCGGCTGTAAAAAATCACAAAAACTTTCATACCAATCCAATGTGTCATGACATGGTATCGTAGTTAGAAAGTCCTGAGTCACTTATCCAAAATTTCTGTACAAGACGATCGCCATGACACGAAGGAGAAAAACCGTGCAAAAACGTTTCCAAATACCGTTGCTCCTAGCGGGGTTTCTTTATTTTTCGCTGGCATTCAACCTACCTCAAATCAACGCAGAGCCTCCTGCTCAAACTAAAAAGGAGGTAAAGAGCCCCTCTCCTGTACAAACTGACTCTGATTTTAGTCAGGCTCAAGAAGAACTCAAAAAACTTGTTGGAGAACTGACCTCGCTTCAGGCTGAATACCAGCAACCTAACGCAGACAAAATCTCAATAGAAAATAAATTTAACACCACCCGAGACAAGGCACGCAAGGCAGCTCTTGCACTTGAACAAAGTGCTGCAGCGGCTGTCCTTGCAAACCCAGAAAATGAGGACGCATCTGCTGTTGTAAAAGATGTGCTGCAGTCTGCGATGCAAGCAGATGACCCGAAAAAGGTATTGTCGCTCCTAAAAACACTCGACGATGCAGGCAAAGCAAATGAAGAACTGCTGCTTACTGGTGCAACTGCGGCAATGATAACTTCGGAACTTGATCTGGCAGAGAAATTCCTGAAGGCTGCAAAAGAAGCTGGTATGAGTGCCGATAAGATTGCCTCTCTTCAAAAAGCAATTGATCACGAGCGCCCAAAAGTTGATGCTGAAATGGCTACCCGGGCAACCGAAGAGAAAGCCGATGACTTACCCCAAGTAAAAATCGAAACCACAAAAGGCACGATCATTATCGAACTTTTTGAAAACCAAGCACCGAATACAGTTGCAAACTTCATAAGTCTTGTCGAAAGTCACTTTTATGATGGCACACCGTTCCATCGTGTTATCCCACAGTTTATGGCGCAGGGAGGTGACCCAACTGGCACGGGAACAAGTGGCCCTGGGTATACGATCGATTGCGAATGCGAACTCCCAAATGCGCGTAAGCATTTCTTGGGAAGCCTTTCGATGGCACATGCCGGAAAAGATACAGGAGGCTCCCAGTTTTTCCTCACGTTCCGACCAACTGAGCACCTAGACGGCCGGCACACAGTGTTTGGACGAGTAATTAAAGGACTCGACGTTCTTCCAAAGATTACTCGCACGGAAGGGCCGCGAGCTCGTCCAACACAAGATAAAATTATTTCTGCCGAGATCATTCGCAAACGGGACCATGCGTATGAACCAAAAACATCTCAAAAAAGCTGATGTTTAGTCCTCGTAAGTAGATGACCTTTTTGAACAGACTGCTGCTTCACTTCGTAATTATGATGACGTCTATAGTGGGCCAAAAGGAGCTTATCAATGAGATTTTCATTCGCTATTGATCAGGAGCCACCGGATTTATTCACAGGTACAATGGTGCGATCAGCAGTCGTACTTCTACTATTAAGTTGTGGCAACCTCGCGACTGCAGAGCAAAACAATCAAAACCGAGAGGACCGTATGAAGCAAAGTTCGAAGAAGAATCCGGCTGTTACGGGACGCATACCAGATTCCGAGATTCCTAAAACAAATGTGGAGTGGAGAAAACGACTAACACCGGAACAATTTGAAATTGCCCGAAAGAAGGGTACCGAGCGTGCTTTTTCCGGCACATACTGGAACACAAAAACGCCCGGCACATATCGCTGTATTTGCTGCGGAGAACCCTTATTTCGCTCCGGTGAGAAATTTGAAAGTGGATGTGGCTGGCCAAGTTTTTATGCACCAATTGATGCGAAAAAAGGGGACACCAAAGGGAACGTTGTTGCCGAACATGAAGATCGTTCACTCGCTGGCATCCCAGGGTTTGGCGTCCGTACTGAGGTAACCTGTCGTCGATGTGGAGCTCATCTTGGTCACGTTTTCAACGATGGCCCTCCTCCTACCGGATTACGTTACTGCATCAATTCGGCGTCCATAATTCTTGACCCCAAGGCACAGAACGACGGATCAAAAGAAAAGGAAGACTCCACAAAAAGCCGCTAAATTACCAGTTTTCGCTTAAAAAAATGCTTCATATCCGTCGACCTGCCTTTCTGCACCGGCTTTCAAAGGCTAGAATGAAACGTTTCGATGAGACCGACGCTGTCGGTAGAGGAGCACAGCCTTGGCCGATCCGTTTATTAGCCTGACTCACAAACAAGCTATCGAGAAGGCTGACACGCTCATAGAAGCGCTTGGCTGGATTCGCAAATTCCGTGATACAACCACCGTCATAAAACTAGGTGGTAGCATCTTGGAGCATCCTGATGCGTTGCGACATTTGCTGCTTGATATTGTTTTCATGACCACATTGGGCATGCGGGTTATAGTCGTACATGGCGGTGGCAAAGCGATATCTCGAGCGATGGATGCAGCCGGCATCTCCCCCAAGTTTGTACAAGGCAGACGGTATACCGATGCTGCAACACTTGAAATCGTAGAAAAAGTTCTGGCAACCGAACTCAATCATCAATTAGTCGCAAATATTGAGGAGTTTGGTGGCCGTGCAATGTCACTCAATTTTCTTTCCACGAATGTTTTGTTTGGTGAACCTCTCACGCTTCATGACGACAAAGGTAGATCTATTGACCTTGGTCGAGTTGGTGAAGTGACTGAAGTTGATCGGCTTACGATCGATAATCTTTCATATGCAGGACAAGTCCCCGTGATTCCTTCGATGGCAATGGGCGATGATGGTGAAAAACTAAATATTAACGCTGACACCGCAGCCACAGCGGTAGCCGCTGCTGTTCATGCCGAAAAACTTGTTATTCTTAGTGATATTCCAGGAGTTCTTAAAGACATGGAGTCTCCTGAAAGTCTCATTCATTCTTTAACAGCTTCCAAGGCCCGAGAACTTATACGTTCTGGCACAATTGCTGGGGGAATGATTCCAAAGATTGAGGGCTGCCTCCGCACTCTCGAACAGGGTGTCAAAAAAATTCACATAATTGACGGTCGTCTTCGTCACTCACTCCTACTCGAAATTTACACAACTAGCGGGGTCGGTACCGAGCTCGTAGCTGATTCGGTAACGGACCCAAATCGTCATCATTCCGAAGCGATACCAGCTGGATAGACGCTTCCTTACATCCCTCAACTCCTAAGAGACTTTCATGGCAACAATCGACGCAATGCAATCGACGGATGCCCAGAAACCAGGCCCCGAAACACAAGCAGTCATAAAAACTTTTGACCAATATGTCGTGCCTAATTATCGACGATTTAATGTGTGTCTCGAACGCGGAGAAGGCTCGAGGGTCTGGGATGCTGACGGACAGTGCTATCTTGATTTATTTCCAGGCTGGGGCTGCAATTTACTGGGACATTGCCCCGCCCCTGTCGTACAAGCCGTTCAAAAGCAAGTGGAAAAACTCATTCACGTACCAAACACCTGGTACATGGAGCCTCAGGGAACATGGGCAAAACTTCTTTCTGAGCGTTCATTTGGCGGGCAGGCCTTTTTCTGCAATTCAGGCACTGAAGCAAATGAATCGGCAATAAAGCTTGTCCGATTAAGGTCCGAGGGAAAACGTTACAAAATAATTACGTTCCAGGGCGGTTTCCATGGCCGTACGATGGGCAGTGTCTCTGCTACGGCTCAGCCAAAATACCACGAAGGATTGGGCCCAATGGTCGCAGGTTTCCAATTCGCTCCACACGGAGACCTTGACGCTGTTGCGCGTTTAATTGATGAGCACACCGGTGGCATTCTCATTGAGCCCATTCTTGGAGAGGGCGGTATTGTTCCGGCCTCTCAGGAATTTCTTAGGGGACTTCGAAAGCTTGCAGATGACAATGACTTATTACTCGTCTTTGATGAAGTTCAATCTGGCTGTGGGCGAACCGGAAAGTGGTTTGGCTATCAGCATACAGACGTCATTCCTGATGTCATGACACTGGCTAAAAGCCTCTGCGCTGGTGTTGCTGGTGGCGCCATGCTCACAAGATCTGAACTGGCAAAACATCTCCGCCCCGGAATGCATGCCGCGACTTTTGGCGGTAATCCAATTGCTGCCGTTGCTGGTATTGCTGCAATAGAAATGATTGAAAGCCAAGACCTACTCGGCAATGTAGCGAAGGCTGCAGAACTCTTCCGCAGTCAACTCAATACTCTCAAAAGTACATGTGATTGTATAAGTGAGATTCGAATCCAAGGGATGATGATCGGCATTGAGCTTTCCGTTGATGGTGCAGCGGTTGTGCAAGCATGCCTTGACCGGCAACTTCTCGTGAATTGCACACAAGGCAATGTCATACGGCTGCTTCCCGCAATGACGGTAACCGCGGCTGAAGTTGAAGAGGGATGCCAAAAACTTACAGAAGCTATTCTCGAAGTTACGAGCAGAAACTAAAGCGTGCAGCACTCCTAACAAGCCGCCTCCTCACCTGTATAGTATCCATCCAGGATCAATGGTATTTCAATGCGTCATTTATTAGTTGTAGAAGATTTGACTCCACACGAGATCGAGGGAGTCTTTGCAATCTCCCAAGATCTTGAAACAAAGTACGCAGCTGGTGTTCGTGACGCACTTTTTCCAGGTCGCGTCCTTGCACTCGTTTTTGAAAAACAGAGCCTGCGTACACGTGTCAGTTTCCAGACTGCAATGGTACATCTGGGAGGATCAGGACTGTTTCTCGGAGAAGACACGGGGTTTGCAAGTTCTCGAGAGAGTATTGATGACTTCAGTCGCGTGCTCAGTGAATATGTCGATTGCATTGCATGCCGCTCTAAATCACATGCCACGATTAAGCAATTAGCCGCATCATCAAGTGTCCCTGTTATCAATGCCCTCAGTGATTTTAGCCATCCGTGCCAAGCACTCGCAGATCTGTATACGCTCCGCAGGCATATTGGTCGACTGGAAGGACTGACATTCACTTTTGTAGGTGATGGAAATAATGTTGCCAGGTCACTTGCAATCGCCTGTGCCTTGCTCGGCATGCGTTTTATTCTCGCTGCTCCCAAGCAGTACCAATTCGACGAATCTTTCAAAAAACGAGTGACTTCGTTGGCCCCAGACGCATCCATTGAACAAACCGAAGATCCGATTGCTGCAGTTCAGGACGCGGTTGCAGTCTATACCGACGTGTGGGCGAGCATGGGGCAAGAAAAAGAACGGGAAACAAGGAAAACCGCTTTTCAGCCATACCAGATAAATCGCAAATTAATGGATAAATGCCCGAATGCCATTTTCATGCACTGCCTTCCAGCTCGTCGAGGGGAAGAAGTCACTGATGAGGTGATTGACGGAAAGCAAAGCGTTGTAGTTACGCAGGCTGCAAACAGAATGCATGTGCAAAAAGGACTTTTGGCATGGCTTCTTGGCCACCGCTAAGGCCCAGTTTTAAAAACACGTTGGAATGCTTGCGTAATTCTCGAAAAATGTTATTTTGAATACTCAAAAAGTTTTTTTTGAGTATTCAAAATATGCAGCCCATGTTGTTCTTCTTGTTGAAAAATAAACCACCAACTGCTCGGCTTGTTGCGATCAAGGGCTATGACCACCTCGTGATTCCCGAAAAACGTTCTGGCTTCACCCTTATCGAACTTCTTGTTGTTATTGCAATCGTTGGTGCCCTTGTTGGGATTCTACTCCCCGCAGTGCAGCAGGCACGTGAAAGTGCTCGACGAATGCAATGTGGATCGAATTTGCGACAACTCATGCTTGCAATGCATAGCCATGAATCGGCTCATCGACAGTTTCCTGCAGGATATCTTTCAAACACGTCCCGTACCGATCGAAACAGCGAGACGCTCGATGCAGCTCCTGGGACAGGATGGGGACTGCAAATAGCTCCTTATCTTGAAGAGGCGGCCACAGCAGATAATTTTGCAGGCGTGAGTGACCCAAGTCTGGGTATTCTTCATGCAGCGAACCGCAGCCTCGTGTCTCAAAAATTCCAATTCTTTCTGTGCCCTTCTTCTGCTGGGGCCCAGGAACCTTTCGTGGTCAAAGATATCAATGGAAACCCATTAGCGGCTGGAATCGAACTTGGCCGTTCACACTATGTTGCAAATGCAGGACACGAGGAAGCCTGGGGGATGTTTCCTGCATCTTCATCTTGGGATGCAATTGCAAATGGACCTCTTTACAGGAATTCCATCACTCGTCATAGGAGCGTGACCGATGGCATGTCAACAACCGTTTTTCTAGGCGAGCATACGGCGAGTCTATCTGAAAAGGCTTGGGCAGGTATCGTACCAGGTGGAGCAAGTCACCCCACAGAAAAATTTGCTACCAGCATTGGAACAGCAGCAGACTATGCGGCAACACTTGTTCTTGTACACAGTGGACCAGCAGCAGCCGAGACTGCGCTCTACGGATATGAAGTAATTCACCCTCCAAATAGTCCGGTAAGTCATGTTTGTCAGATGTACTCAGACCATCCGGGAGGGGCTAATGTTTCAAACGGTGATGGGTCAGTTCGTTTTGTTTCGGAGTTCATCAATCAAGATGTATGGCGTTATGTATCCAGTATTGCCGGTGGTGAAGTTATTACATCAGGAGCGTGGTAATGACGACGAGGGCATTGCCTCATTTATGGCTGACCGTCGCAACCCTCATGCTCGTTTTTTCAGCCGGCTGTAGAAGACCGTATCCCCAGCTTCCAAAGGAACAACTCAAGCTCATCCAGGGCATCAGAACAGCAGCCAATACCCGAAGTAAACAACGGGTCGATGCCGTCAAACAAGCAATCAAAAATGCGATTACCGACGGTAAAATTCCTCCTGTGACGCAACAAATCCTTCACGATCTCTTGGAAGACTGCTCCAACGAAAACTACAGTAAAGCCGAAAAAAAATGCGTCCTTCTACTGAAAGATCAGCTCCGAGAGTGAATCCAACATCGTAAGGAAGATAGGGGATTTACGGCTTTGGTAGGGAACTTTTCGGTAGTTCTGTTTCAGCGAACGTGTCGACAACGATCTTCAAGATGGGTAGCGGTTTATTAAGCCGCACCATCTATGTGGAGTGGCTGCAATGACGACATGGAGAGTGAGGAAACTAGCAGCATTTTTTCTCGTACTGTTCATGATGACAGGCATTTTCCAACCTGCTGTTGAGGCGCAACCGCCGCCACAATCTGACGTACAGCCGGAGGACACCCGAGAGGCCTGGGAACGAACTGACTATGGGAGTGGGCCAGATCGGCGCCTTGATATGCCTCGCTTGATTGAGAGAGATATCTATCTCTATGGATGGATTGAATATGGCATAGGCGCGAATAACTGGGGCACACCGTTCAATGGTCCAGTCACGCTTGGAGATAGAAGCTGGCAGGGCCAACTTAATCAGTTGTATTTCGTTGGAGAACACGAAACTGATGGGTCATTAGGATGGGATCTGGGGGGCCGGGTAGACCTTTTGTTTGGTACAGACTTTTTCTACACCACAGCACTGGGGCTTGACGCATACCCACTCCAACCACTTGGAATTGAAAACATTGCCTCCTGGGGATTTTCAAAAGACTATGGATTTGCATTACCACAATTCTACGCCGACATTGCCTACCATGACATCACATTTCGGCTTGGACATTTCTACAGCATTTTGGGATTTGAAGAAGTTCCGGCAATAGGCAACTTTTTTTATTCACACTCGTACTCAATGCAGTTTTCACCCTTTACATTCACGGGCTTTCTCGGCTCGTGGCAACCGAATGACCAAACAACTATTTTTGGAGGTATTACAACAGGCTGGAATAACTTTTTTGATAGCCAGCCAACAACTGGAGCATTCCGGATTCTCAATCCTGACTATCCAGGTGCAAGTGATACCTCAAGCTTTCTTGGTGGGATTAACCTTGAAAGTATCGACAAGACACAAACGCTTTCGATCATGACTACGAGCGGCAATGAAATTTCAACGATTGACAGAAACCCTGCAAACGGTTCGCTTGTTGGCAATCGAACATTGGTGAGTACGGTTTATACCAATCGCCTAACTGATCGACTTATCTACGTTTTTCAAAACGATAACGCGTGGCAGTTTCATGCGAATGTCCATTCAGGAAATGTTGGTCAACAAGCTGGAACAGCTCAATGGTATTCATTTGCCAACTACTTGTTCTGGGAATTCAGTCCTCAATGGGAGGGCGGAGTTCGCCTTGAATACTTCCGTGATAATAACGGGTACATAATCTCTGCCCCGCTTCGTAATGAGAGCCAACTTAACAATCCAGGTTATTGGGCAGACGGATTTGCCGGTACATTTTGGGAACTGACTCTCGGCCTCAATTGGTACCCAAATAATAACTGGGTGATTCGACCTGAGATTCGATACGACTGGTTTTCCCCAAATGCTTCTAGAACACCCCGCCCTTACGGAAAGCCCTTGGGCCAAGGCATCGGGATAGGTGGAAATCAACTTGCGCAATTCTACGCAGGCCTCGACATCATCTGGCAGTTCTAGCCGAGATAGACCGAACGTAGATTAATCCCACCACCAAGTGTCCGAAGGAATTGACAGGCTATCACGCTCTTCGTGTAGCGCGCCGGTCTCGTCTATCTGCAAGGTACCTTGTGCGAAAGATTCTCGTGGAGTGATAACGACTCCACCACCAATTGGAGTTAATAGCCGACTACCACGTCGCACTGCATTCACCGCGCAATCTATTTTCTTTGGGGCAACGAATCGTTCAATCGGGTATGCAGATTCATCTAGCAGAACCTCGGCAGACCAGCCGGCACTTTCATATGACCCGTGTTCCTGCATATATGCTGCTACGATCGCCAGATCTATTAAGGTCTTTAGTTGGGCATAGACTGGATGTTGCCTCGCAATCTGAGGATATTTCAGCGTGAATGCTTGCGTAAAAAGCTTACTCGCGCGACTTGGCTGCTGGGAACTCATCCTTCGACCATCGGGCAGGACCATCTCATCAGCCCCAATAAGTTTGACCCCTTCACCAACAAGTTCAATTGCAAGGTCATCCTCACTTACCTTGAGACACTCATAATTCGGGGTGAAAAACCATCGCTGTAATGCATTTTTAGCAACACTTCCCGGAGACGTAAGGTCTATCCACGTACTCATTCTTACCGGTGGTTTCTCCAAACCAATGCCGATGAGTTTCATGCGATAGTCTGCTTCAACTAAAACCTGGGCAAAATGAGTATGAGGTGATACGCCTTGCACGGTGACTGTCTGTGGTCCAAGCGATTCGCGCAGACCCCGAACAATATCTCCATCAGTACCCTGTGGATTTACAGTTCCAACACGCTTCAAAAAACTCTGCATGCGGGCCAATCCTTCTTGGGTCGGATCGATCGAACAGCCGACGAGTTGATCCAACGGCTGGCCGGGTGGAAAAACGCGCATAGCAGCAACCAGATCTTCCAGTTGCACAATTGGGGTTTCAGATTCCACCCCGATCGGTCGGCCGAAATGGTCTTCCGCCCACGGTTCTGCAGGGCCTGCGAGGACTACTTCACCTGGGCTGTCAGAGGTTGCTGGATAGACGAAGACATAACGTATCTGGGTGAGACCAGCGAGGTTGGTCATTTCATCTGACAATGCACCATCCGATTCAAGGGTTGCAGCAAGAGCTTTTTCGAGTCGTCCTAGTGCGACCTTGCGCAACTTGGAGGGACGCCGAAGGTTTTTAGGAAGTTGTTCAACACTGGACCGTTGGCGAATTTTGCTGAGTTTGGAGTCTGTCATAGTCAAAACCCGCAAAACTCCTTGTGGATCAACAACAACACCAGACCCGCCTGCCTGACTGCCAGAGCCTTGCTGTCCGCCGCCACCTTGCTGTCCGCCGCCACCTTGCTGTCCGCCGCCACCTTGCTGTCCGCCGCCACCTTGTCCACCGCCACCTTGCTGTCCACCACCCTGCCCCTGAGCAATTGCTGATGATGAAAATGCGACTGCACAGATCAGTACACAAGCCAGATAAAGGCCAGTCATTGAAGGAAAATTCTGTGACATGAAGCGGATCGAATTTCGCATGAAAGAATCCCTCGAAGGGAAAGAAGGGGTACGTTTTTTTGCTGGTATCGCTGGAAAGAAGCACGTTCTTCCTCACACCGAAGATTAGTCGGCATCAAAGCTCAGAGCAATGCGAGCTTTTGGCTAGAAAACAGTGCATTTCTGCAACAGATCGGCTTTGTAGACACAAATAAAAGCGGTAATCAAGCCCAGAACGATCTCCTCTGTTCTTGAGACATCCGTGAAATTTACTCTGCACGCTCAGGAGGATTGGAATACTCGTCGCTTTTTGGAATTACGAGTATCCTGGCGACCACCAGAAAGAGAAGTCTGCACACGGACTGCTCCGGCCCCAAGCAAGGCTTCGATTTCCTCAAGCAATTCTCCCGACCACTTCACTTTCTGTCCATCTACATCGAGTAATGCTCGACTTCCATCGAGCAGTTGAATGATCATTCGAACTGGCGTCTCACCTACATGCCGCGCAAGAAGCTCTTTCAGACGATCAAGAACCACACTGTCGTGTTGTCCCTCAGATATTTTGAGATGCATACATTTGACCGGGCGACTCCAAATACTCGAAATTGGAATAACATCATTGATAATAAGATTTGTTTCCTCACTGCCTGCCCGTCGATCAACTGTTCCCGAAACAACAACAACCGCATCTTGTGAAAGAAAATCACCAAGCCGTGCATACTCTTCAGGCCAGCAGATACTTCTGACGAGCCCCTGCATATCTTCAAGATCAAACATACCGTAACGGGTAAACGTTGCCCCTGGTCTTGGCTGCTTCGTGTTCGATAATTTTAGTGAGCCAATAAGACCGCCCATTACCACCTCGGCCCGTGGCTGAGCATTTCCTACATCTAATGAACCATGCGTGCAGACCGTCTGTAATATTGACTTATATTCAGCCAGTGGGTGGCTGTGTACATAGTAGCCCAATACTTCCTTTTCAAAGGATCGCATCTCAAGATCTGTGAGTGGGGGGACATCCGGAAGAACAGCAGCAGGTTCCTCCTCTGGCTCAGAGTCTTCGAATGCTGCAAACAAGTTTTTCTGCCCACTGCGACGGTCAGCCAGCCTAGCAGCACCGGCAGCGACAGCTCGTTCAATACCCGCAAATAGTGCCCCTCGATGTTCTTGCTCACCAAGCAGACAGTCCAGCGCTCCCGCCTTCGTCAAATTTTCGAGGGCTGTCTTGTTCACCACAGAACCATCAACTCTTCCACAAAGGTCAAAAAGATCGCGATACTTACCGTGGACTACTCGTTCCTGAACAATCGCCTCTGCCGCCTGCTTCCCGCACCCTTTGATGGCACAAAGCCCAAAGAGAATAGCGCCGTTTTGGGCTGCAAACTCAGCTTCAGAGGCATTCACTTCTGGTGCCTTAACGGTGATTTCCATTCGTCGACAATCCTCGAGATGCTCGACGACTGAATCCTTCTTTTTGAAATTTCGACCTGGAATATCACCTGTCAGTAAGGCAGCCATAAACTCAGTTGGATAGTGAGTTTTGAGATACGCTGTTTGCCAAGCGAGCAGCGCGTAAGCCGTGGAATGGCTTTTATTAAATCCATACCCGGCGAATTTTTCAATAAGACTAAAAAGAGTGGATGCTTCGGCTTTTGAAAGACCTTTCTCCTCGGCCCCTCCGATAAACTGCTCACGGAATGCAGCAATAGTTTCATGCTTCTTCTTGCTGATCGCCTTGATACATGTGTAGGCGCTTGACAACTCAATGCCACCAAGACGTTCAAGAATTCGCATCACCTGCTCTTGGTAGACCATAACCCCGTGGGTTTCTTCAAGAACATCTTTCATGACCGGATGTGGATACTCTGCCTGCTGACGCCCGTGCTTGACTGCGACGTAATCATCGACCATACCACCCTCAAGGGGACCCGGCCGATAGAGCGCATTAACTGCAACAATATCCAGAAAATGGTCTGGTTTCATTCGCTGAAGGAGATCTCGAATACCACCACTCTCCAACTGAAAGATACCTTTGGTCTCACCGCGACAAAGAAGAGCAAAGGTATCGGCATCATCCAAAGGAAATGCTAATGGATCCAGCTTTTCTCCACACGTTCGCTCAATAATTTCAAGAGTCTTGGTCACAATCGTGAGGTAGCGAAGGCCGAGAAAGTCCATTTTCATCAAACCGGCCCGCTCAACATCCCCCATTGACCATTGCGTAATGACCTCTTCTTTTCCAGTAACTCTTTGAAGTGGAACATATTCCGACAATGGCTGATCCGCAATGACAACTGCCGCAGCGTGCGTGCCGACATTTCGGGCAAGCCCCTCAATCCGACTAGCAAGGTCCACTAGTTCCTGAACCTGGGCATCGGCATCACATGCATCAGCCAACTGCGAGCCTGGAACGGTGGCCTCTGCCAGTGAAATACCTAGCTGATCTGGCACAAGCGAAATAATCTTGTCTACCTGAGGTATAGAAATACCTAACGCTCGGCCAACGTCTCGAATGGCTGCTCGAGCAGCAAGAGTGCCAAACGTTCCTATCTGGGCAACGTTTGCTTCTCCATACTTCTGCTTCACATAGTCAATGACTTCACTGCGTCTCTCTTTGCAGAAGTCGATATCAATATCAGGAGCTTCAAGACGACTCACGTCGAGAAAACGCTCAAAGAGCAGGTCATACTCCAACGGACATACATGAGAAAGGTAAAGCGAATAAGCAACGAGTGAACCGACGCCACTCCCCCTCGCTGAAGCGGGAATACCTTTCTCCCGAGCATGACGAACAAAGTCCCAACAAATCAGGAAGTAGCTCGCGAACCCGAGCGTATTGATAACATCGAGCTCTCGATCTAAACGAGCTAAAACGTCGGAATGAAGGTCACCACCGGGTGATTCATGCCATCGCTTTTCTACCGTTTCATAACGAGATCGAAGACCCTCTAAGCAGAGGTGTCTCAGTTCATCGGCGGCCGTTCTTCCTGCCGGAAGGTCGAAGCCGGGGAAATGACGTTTCCCGAGCTCAAGCTCTATAGAGACAGAATCAGCAATTTCCTGACTCCTCCCAACTGCACCGTTTACCCACTGCCTGTCATGGTCGGTGAATGCGTCGTACATTTCGGAGGGACTCTTCAGATAAAACTCTGTCGTATCCATTCTCATACGCGAAGAGTCATTTCGGAATCGACCGGTGTTAACACAAAGTAGGATATCTTGAGCTTCAGCATCTTCACGATTTACGTAGTGACAATCGCAGGTAGCAACAGGCGGGATACCCATTTCATTTGAAAGATCGATTGCGGCTGCAGTGACCTGACGCTGCAAATCCAATCCATTGTCTTGAACCTCAATGAAATAACGATCACCAAAAATTTTCTGAAACCAACTTGCGACCGTCCGGCCCTGATTAAGTGACTCGTTTTGCTCACGAGAAGATCCAATAAGCGCACGACTAAACTCACTGGAAAGACACCCCGAAAGACAGACCAAACCTTCTGAATGAGCTGCAAGAATCTCACGATCAATTCGTGGCTTAAAATAAAAGCCCTCAAGAGACGCCTTTGTTGCCAGTTTTAAAAGGTTCGCAAAACCAGTACGGTCTTGAGCAAGTAGCGTTAAGTGATAACTCGCTTCTTTTTGGCTACCTCCATCTTTTTGAAAGCGGCTACCAGGGGCGATGTATGCCTCATACCCAATGATTGGGTTCAGGCCGACGTTTTTGGCTTTGCTGTAAAACTCAAGGGCTCCATGCAAGTTTCCGTGGTCAGTAATGGCCAAAGAATTCATCCCCAGTTCACTCGCACGATGAACAAGTCGATCAATAGAACTCGCACCATCAAGCAAACTGTAATGGCTGTGACAGTGGAGGTGGGCGAATGATTTTGATGTATCTGCTTCCATCAGCGTGCTCTTCCATGGGCGTCGCGAGGGGAGGTAACTACATAACGTATTCCTAAACAGTCACTCAGTCCGGTGAAGGTTCACCGATCCGTCTTAACATTTCTGCAAGGCTTGCCTGTAAGTCAAGCAGACCCTGCCAGGGTGCAAAATCTATTTCAACCTTTTCATGCCCCGGACGCATCACAGCCCCCTCCATCGTCTCTCGTAGTATGGCTTGGGCATAATCAAGGAGTTCACACAGTTCAGCAGATTGAGCAGGACTTAATTGTTCGGGTATCGGTGGCGGGCCACCGGGAAGGAGTGGCAGTTTTGCATCACCAAGATCCTCAATAATATCCGACTGATGCTTCGAGGCACGCTCAAGCCGCTCTTGCATGGCACGGGCACGGTCTTGTTCATTTGCTGGCATTTTCGAAGCAATATCAGCAATTCGACGATCTATGTCACTGTGTGACCCCATCAATAAGACCGATCGCCCAAGGGCTATCATGTCACCATCTCGGACGATACGAACATGAATCTCTTCACCATTGACCTTCGTTCCGTTCGTGCTGTCCAGATCTGTCAAAACTATCTTTGAGTGATCTGCCTGAAGTTTCAGATGATACCGACTGATTCGCTCGTCGTTCAGTTGGATTGTATTCCCTTCCTCCCGGCCTATTGTTACCGGTGTAGAAACTTCATCGTAAACCTTCCCTCGATCAGCACCGTGGAGCACTCGAAGAGTAACGTTGGACATGGCAAAAAAGTGCGATTGAAAGGTGAGTACACGACCCGATAAAGACGTTTAGGTTTAATATATATGTATCGTGTCCCACAAATCGGGTTCGGTCAACTTAACCCCCCAAACGATGCCAAACGGAGTCAGTCTTGAAACTCTGGGCTAGCCCATCGCAGATCGACGCAACGGTTGGTACACTATGGACCTTGCGTCCGTAGCTCAATTGGATAGAGCATCGGTCTTCGGAACCGAGGGTTGGGGGTTCGAATCCCTCCGGGCGTACTGGTTTGTTTGTAGTGTTCGTGTTTACGGGGTTTTCTTTAGATCCCGTTGGCTGTGACGGCCCCTGACGTCTCCTGACCGACGCTGAGTGTGCCGGATTGTTTTTGGCTCTCACTGGTTGCGAAATTGTATGCGGTTCGCCACGTCCCTCTTGAAGACACAATTCGTGTCACGTTGAGCCTTTGTTCATGAGTCTTTAAACTGAGTCGTAAGTCTCA
>WLWG01000750.1_pt1 | contig 32519 bp, 26 predicted proteins | sample 6712871 | NCBI WGS metagenome assembly WLWG01 (sample SAMN12718693, study PRJNA515312) | sponge metagenome | isolation source: marine sponge | host: Mycale hentscheli | place: New Zealand: South Island, Marlborough, Capsize Point | collected 2003-05-01
GCCGTTCCGGGGGCGATGGTCCCTCGGATGGTCAGTGTCCGCACCCCAATCGTCGTCTCGCGCAAGTCCTTATCGAGCGCGATGGCGAGATTGAGAAGCGCCGCCTTCTGCAACCCGAGCCCGACGCTTGCCACCATCGGGGAGTCCGCCGTTCCACCTCCGGTGAACAGGATGCGCGGGGACGACTGGGTGAGCATGCGCGGAACCACCGCCTGGGTCATCGCCAAAGCCGCGACCACTCCGGCATCGAGCCCGGAGCTCACGGCATCGAGATCACTGTCCAGGCCTCCCGGTACCCAGGCGGACACGTTGAACAACGCGCAGTCGATTGCAGGGTCGCACGCATCGGCGTAGGAGGCGACCGTGTCGCGGAGCGCCGTCGGTTGTGACGCATCGACAACCAGCGTCGCCACGCGATCACCGCCCGTGCCTAGCTCAGACACCAAACTGTCGAGCTTCTCTGGTGATCGCGCGGCCAACGTGACGTCCGCTCCACCCGTGAGGGCGCGGCGCGCGAAGGCTAGTCCGAGTCCGGGCCCCGCCCCCACGATGAGGACATGACAGGCCGAGTGGCCTGAGGGCATCTCGCTATTCGTCGTCACAGGTCCTCCCGATCGCACACATTCTTCGTGATCTCGTCGCCCGAGATGACACGGCCCCCGACCACCAGGGAAATGGTCGGGGGCCGTGCACGCTCGGTCAGCGCTTGCGCTTGCGAACCTTCACCCGATCAGTCACCGCCGCGGTGGCGTACGGGGATCCGGCCGACGGAATGTACGTCGCGGTCACCCGGGTCTTGCCACGAGGCCACTTCTTGGGCGTCTTCCACCGGTACTCGGCAATCCCGTCCTCGATCGGCACCGTCACGGTCTTCATCCGACGCTTCCGCTTGAACGTGAAGGTCACCGTTCCCGGAACGTCCGTCGTCGTGAAGAAGACCTCGTACAGCTTGCGCTTGTTGCGCCTGGTCTTCTTGGGAACGTCGAGCTCCATCGTCTGAGAGTTCCCGATCGCAGCAGTGCTCCCGGTGGCCACCGTGCTACCGCCCGCCGCCGGCGGATTCGGTGTCGGCGGTGTCGGTGTTGGCGGAGAGGTGCGCTGCGCGACCTGCACGGGAGTCGTCGCAGCCTGCTGCGAGACACCTGAGATGTTGGTCGCCGTCACCACCACGCGCACGTACTTGCCTGCCTGGGCGTCGGTGGGCGTGTACTTCTCGCTCGTGGCACCAGGAATGTCCGTGCAATCCGATCCGTCCGCCTTGGAGCACTCTTGCCACTGGTAGGTGTAGGTCGACGGGTTGTTCGTCCATGTCCCTGGGGAAGCGGTGATCTCTGTTCCGGCAGTGCTTCCCTGCGCGTTGGACGTACTGGGCTGCTCTTGAACGCTTGGCGTTGCTCCGCCGCTCATCCGTGCGAAGCCGGATTGACCCAGGACCAGCCACAGGTCTCCGGCAGGATCGATGCGCATGCGACGCGGAGGAATCCCCGTAGGAATATCGTAGGAGTCAATGAGCTGGCCATCGGAGTTGTAGTGCCAGAGGACGGGTGCCGTGCTGAGCGACGCCCACAAGGTTCCGCCTGCTCCGCCTTCAAGCCCGCTTATGTTGTGGGTCACCGGGACAGCGGTTGCGCTGGGCGGAGACGCCAAGCGCTCGAGTTGATTGAAGCCAGATGAGTAGGTGTTCGATCCGGCTACTGCCAGAGTCGTGAAGGGCGCCGGTCCGCCGGGTGCCAGCCTCCATTCGGTCACATTGCGCAGCGTGATGCCATTGGCATCGCTATAGCGGGCTACGCCCAGGAGGGTCTTCTCGCGGTCGAAGGGGGCAACGCGGGCATCTTCCGACATGACAAAGGACACCGTGCTCGTCGCACCTCCCGGTACCAAATTGTCGATATACAGCGAGTTCGTTACGTCGCTTCGCTGAGAGGCGAGGTCCAATGTCGCCAAAGATCCGGAGCTCGTCACCCGGCCGAGTCCTTGAGCCCGGGAATTTTGGCTGAAGCCGAACCACACGGCTCCGTCCGTTCCCCTGCGGCAATCCCCGGTGTTGGAGGCACCGGGCACACCCACGGTGGTCTGCGCTCCCGCACTGTCCACCCGGATGACATTCGCCTTCTCGTGGCAGACGTACATGATGCCGTCGGTCGTTGCTGCCAGTCCGGTTACGTCTCCGGCATTGGTCAACTGGGCCTGTCGGATGACTTCACCCGATTCGGTGACCACCGCGTACCCATCGTCCCCATTGCGTTGCCCGTGAACGTACACATACCCGTTCCCCGGGGCATCCACGTAGGAGACTGACGTCCAACCGGCTCCCAGTGTGTTGATGGGGAAGGTGCGTACGGCTCCTGTGTCAGCGGTGGCGGCAGTGGAGCCAGCCACCACGCCGGTTGCGGCCATTCCGATGCAACACGCTGTTGCGATGGCTTTGCGAATCATGGCGAATTCTCTCCTGTCATCGATGTCTGAACAGGAGTCTTACCGGCCGCCGTGCCCGGGGCAAGCCTCACAGAGGGCATCGGTAAGAAGTGGGGTGCTACGACCCCGTGAAGAGGAAAGCGCCCCCCGGCGAGATTTCCCGTCGGGGGGCGCTTTCGTTACCAGGGGTTACAGGTGACGGGAGAAAATCGCGTCGATCTCCTCGACGTGGCTGGAGCCGTAGGGCCCCGCCAATTCCCGTTGCTTGCGCCACTCGCGCTCGACGGCACGTCGGCTGGTGGCTTCCTGCGAGTAATACGCGCGAATGCGCTTGAACATGCTGGCCTTACCTTTCTCGCCCTTGTGGGGCCCTTGTTGTGTTATGCGCCGGGGGTCACCCGGCTGCCCTATTGTCTCACGCCATTGATGACGTGGACGTTACGCAGAGATGTGCCCGCGATGACATGTGCGAGGCGAATGGCTCCGTTGCAACATGGTCCGTCGCCGAGATGAGACCGGCCAACGAGTGGTCGGTGCTAACGCTTACCTGTCCCTGACAGTTCCAGACGCCGGGAACAACGTGTCTCCCCAATTCCCGCTTCTAGAATTCTCGATGCTTCTTGCCCTGGCTGCCCGCGAGTCGCTCGGATGTCGACCCGGGCTTAGGGATCTGGGAGTCTTGAGTGCTTGGTTGCGTAGCTCAGGGTGACGGTGGTGAGCGGCTTGCCGCGCTTATCACGAACTACGGCCTCACCCACGGGTATGGCACCGCCGCGCTTGCGCGCACTGGCGGTCTTCGCCACGAACGTCACCTTGTCCGCACCCATCTGCTCCGCCAGATACTCCTCGATCGCGAAGCAGCGCTTCTTGGCCAGCTTGGTGTTCGACTTCTTGTTCTTCATAGACACAGACACCCCCGTCACCTCCGCAATCACCTCCACCGCGTCAGCAGGGATCCGACGGGCGAGCCGATCCAGTTTGCGCTTGCCCGTGGGGATGAACGCCGCGGACTTGGGCTGAAAGTAGTACGCCTTCTTCGTGCCGCCACGTTGCGTCACCTCAGTGACCGGGAGCACCGTGACCGGGGTCGTGAACTTGAATGCCACACCATCATTCGTGGTGCCGGCAAGGGTTACCTCCCACACGCCCGGGCATTCGCGCCACACATCGTGCTGCACTCCGCGCTCGATGAGGCTCGAGTCGTAAGGCGTAGCGATGGCCTGATCTTGAACAACACACTCGGGCCGGTCCGGGTCAACAAGAACGAACGACACTTTGAGTGTTGACCCAGGGGCGAGACCGGCCAAGTCAAGGTCCACGCTGTCACCGGGAACCAGCTGCAGCGAGCCATCCTCTGCCAGAGGTCGAACACGGCCGCCTGCCGTGCGGATCTCCGCCGCGATTCTTGCAACGCTCGAACCCAAGAGGACGTAACCGTCACGCTCGGGGTCGATTACCCACCCGAGCCGTGGGGCCGGGGCGGCCTGTGGCGCGGGAGCGGGAGCGGGATCGGGTGGGCAGCTGGAGCTGCTGCCGTCTAAGCGCGCCATTCGGTTGCTGGAGACGCTGTTTGCGGTCGTGTAGTCGCCGACGACGATGGCTTTCCCGTCACACTGCAGCGCCACCGACCAGACCTTGTTGTCAAAGCCGGTGCCGGTGCTGGTGGTGAAGTCCAGGTCGGGGGTGCCGTCGGCGTTCAATCGGGCGATGCGGTTACTGGTCGTACCGTCCACGCTCGTGTATTGACCACCGACGATGATCTTGTCATCGGGTTGTACTGCCATTGAGTTCACGAAGAGGTTGAAGCCGGTACCTATGTTGGTGGTGAAGTCGAGGTCGGGCGTACCGTCGGTACTTAAACGCGCGATGTAGTTACTCGTATTACCGTCGATCCGCGTGAAGATACCTCCCACCAGGATTTTCCCATCAGATTGTAAGGCGATCGCTCGGGTGCCTTGGGCGGCCAAGCCGTTACCGATGTTGGTGGTGAAGTCCAGGTCAGGCGTACCGTCGGAGTTGAATCGAGCTATACCGTTACTGGCTGTGCCGTCCACGGTTGTGGTTTGGCCGCCAGCGATGATCTTGCCGTCCGGTTGCACGATCACTATTCGCGTTGATTGGGTACCGAAGCCGTCGCCTATGTTGGTGGTGAAATCGGTGTCCGGCGTGCCATCGCTGTTTAAGCGTGCGATGCGCTTACTGATCGTGCCATCCACGAACTTGAAATCCCCGACGACGATGATCTTCCCGTCTGATTGCACGGCTATGCCTCGAGTCTCGGCAGAGAAGCCGGTTCCTACGTTTGCCGCGAAGTCCGTGTCTAAAGAGCCGTCGGAGTTGAAGCGAGCGATGTGATTAATGGCTGTGCCGTTCACCGAAGTGAATGCGCCCGTAACGATGATCTTCCCGTCGCTTTGCACCGCGACTGATCGTCCGGTGCCGCCGTCAAGGCCGGTGCCTATGTTTGCCGCGAAGTCCGTGTCCAGAGAGCCGTCAGCGTTCAGCCGAGCAATGCGGCTACTTGACGTGCCGTTCACCGAACTGAAGGATCCTGCGGCCACGATCTTCCCGTCCGCCTGCACCGCAACGGACCTCACCCTGGCGTTGAATCCGGTGCCTAGGTTTGTGGTGAACGCGGTGTCCAAAGCGCCGTCACTGGCGACCTGTGCAAGGACCAGGATCCCGGTGCCGCAGGTGTAATCGGGGTTGGCGCTATCGCACGTGTCGTTCGCGAAGGCTTGAGTGTGGTCCTTACCTGTCAGAGCCCTATACACCGCATCGACACTGATGTTGGGCTCGTCCGTGGTGAGGGTCGCGGCCGCCGCGGCTACGTGACTGGCGGCGATCGAGGTTCCGTACTCACCCGCGCGGGTGGGGTTTCCCACGGCGCGCTCCCCGGTGTTAGAGGCGGTGATCACGGGCGCGTCGTGACTGCCGCCGGGCGCGGACACGTCTACCGCGGGGCCGTGATTGGAGTAAGCGGCTCGCTGCCCGTCGTGGGTGGTCGCGCCAACGGTGATCACTCCGTTGCAGTTACCCGGGGCGTACGAGCGAGCGTCAGTGCCGGCGTTCCCAGCCGCGGCCACCAGCACCACTCCGCGCGAGCGCGCCCCATCGATGGCCTTTTGTAGGGCCAGCGGGCAGGTGGCCTCCGCGGCGAAAGACATGTTGATCACCGACGCGGGGTTCGCGTTGACCCCGACCCCGTCCACGCTCCCGCCGGACGCCCACGTGATCGAAGCCGCAACGTCGGACAGCAGTCCGCCGCGCCAGGACAATGCACGGACTGGCTGGATGCTCACACCGGGAGCCACATCCGCGATCACTCCCGCGGTCGCGGTGCCGTGCCAGGTTGAGTCCCGCACCGGCGCCACCGCCCGCCAATCCCCAGGGTCTCGCGGATTCGCATCCCGGCCCACAGCACCGAACGCGCCCGGATCGAGGTAGTCACCATCGAAGGCGACCGGGTCCGCACCCGGCTCACGGACCGTGGTGAGCATGTCTGGGCTAGAGACGAAGTCATACCCGGCCACAACGCGACCATCCAAGCTCGCGTGCGCGGTGATACCGGTATCGACCACCGCCACCACCGAGCCCGCACCCGCCGAGTCCGACACCGCGCCCGCGTTCACCCCGAACTCGCCGGCCAAATGCCACGCATCGCTCCCGCCCAAGTTTTGGGTTCGCGTTCGCTGTGTTGGCTCGGCGGCGGTGAACAAGAACTGATCTGGCTCCGCCCACGCGACCTGCGCATCCGCCGCCAACTCACCAGCGATACGCTCCGCGGTCTCCAAGTCCACCGTCTCGCTTAACTCCACCACCACCGCGTCCTCGGTCACCTTTTGACCGACCATCAAATCCACCTCACCCACCCGGTCCTTGCCAGGGACCTCCCGCGAGCCTTCACTCGCATTCACGCTGTCGGTGAACTCCACGATCACACCCGCGACCACGCCCTCCATTCCCGTCGACGGCGTCACGCTCACCCACTCCGACGGCTCACCCGCGCCATCACGAGTCACTGCGATCACCCGCACCAAGTACTCCACGCCATTACGCAAACCATTCACCTTGGCGCTAGTCACCGGCCCCGCAAACCCGGACGCGCTCACCACACCATCAGGGTCACGCACCTCAACAAACACACCCTCGGGCACCGGTCCAGACACCGGGTTGGTCCACGACAACTCGACCGCATTTGCACCAGGGACCAGCACCACACCGGACACCACACCCACACACTCCACCACCGACGATGCCGACGAAGACGCGCTCGCAGACGCTGATGGTGACGGAGACTCGCTCAACGAGACAGACGGCGACGGCGATGCACTCGGGGAGGTGGATGCAGACGAAGACTCAGACGGCGAGTCACCACCGTCGGCTACCCCATGACCAGCGACGCCATCATCCGAGCCATCATCACCAGACGGACTTTCACCAGACGTACTCTCACCGGACCTCGCCTCCACGATCGTCTCGACCGCATCCGGCGCCACCCCATCCGACGATTCTTCGATCACGACCTCGCCAGACGAGGGCTCCTCGACCGGTTGCTGATCACTCGGTTGCTCGTCACTCGCCGGCGACGTTGTTACCAACGGGCTTGCGGACGGCGACACCGACGGTGAAACACCAGACTCCACACACAAATCCGGCACCACACCCGGCATCACCCACGAATCATCAACAACCCCATCGGGCTCACTTGACGACTGCGCGGGGGGCGCAAGGACTAATGACAACCCCAACGCCGCCACAACCATGCAGGCAAAGGTTCGACCCACAGGAACATGGGGATTCATGACGAGAATTGCCTTTCCCAAGAACTCTGCCGCGTAGAGGCTTGCGGAGGCCGCGTTGCCTCAAACTTGAGGATAAGTCTCAGATGTATCAGCACCACCAAAAATGAGGGTTTTCCCTCACATATTCGATGCCCCGCTCACCAGAGGCCGTAACCGTTCCAGCCAACAGTACCCTTTGTCGCACACGCACCCCAGGTCACGATCGATCACCTCACCAGGGCCTTACGCCATGTCAGAACGGTGCAGCAAATGTCAGCATCCCAGCTAAGCAAATGTCAGCACGCCACGGTGGAGCTGAGGGGACTCGAACCCCTGACCCCCTCCATGCCATGGAGGTGCGCTACCAGCTGCGCCACAGCCCCGTAGGGAGCGCTCAGCATACCCGGGGGCCGCTAGCGATCGTCGGCGAGTGCGGGCGTTGGTAACGAGCCCGCGTTGTACTCCTGCAAACGCCAGGCCGGACCGAATCCGGTGCTGTTTTCGCTCAGGATCGACCAGGCGCAGTTGCTCAATACCCCGAGGCATGCCCACTGCTCCGGCGGCAGTTCTAGCAACGCACCGATTCCCGCCCGCGCCGCGCCGCCGTGGGTCGCAACGACCAAGGTTCCGGATTCCGCTAACGGATCGAGCCCGGCGGTGATCGCTGCCACCACCCTGTCGGCCACCTCGATGCGGGTTTCACCGCCACCGGGGCGCGCAGCGGAATCCGATGCCCACCGCGCCACTTCATCTCCGTGGCGCTCCAGCAATTCCGCGCGACTCAGGCCTTCCCACTCCCCCGCGAAAGTTTCACGAAGCCGAGCATCGGCCGTTACCGGAACACCGGTTCTATTGCTCAAGGCCTGGGCGGTCGCCCAGGCGCGGGCGAGATCCGACGCGATGATGTGATTCGGCTCGAGATACGCGAGCAACTCCGCGGCGCGCTCGGCCTGCGCTCGACCCTCGTCATCGAGCTCGATATCCGACTGTCCCTGGAATCGCCGCTCGGCATTCCATGACGTGCGTCCGTGACGCCAGAGGATGATCCGTCGCTCGCCCACGACTACTCCGAGGGGGCAATCTGACCGGACGTCACAGACTCCGGTAGTTCGACGACAGGGCAGTCTTTCCACAGTCGTTCGATTGCGTAGTGGACGCGATCCTCTGCCTGTTGCACGTGCACGACAACATCTCCAAAGTCCAACAGAACCCAGTGAGCACCCTTCACACCCTCCCGGCGAATCGGCTTGACACCCTTGGCATGCAAGGCTTCCTCGATCGCGTCGACGATGGACTTCACTTGACGCTCGTTGGCACCGGAGCAGATCACGAAGACATCGGTGATGACCAGTTGCTCACTGACGTCGATCGCAACGATGTCTGCGGCGAGCTTGTCGGATGCCGCTTGCGCCGCGGTAATCGCGGTGTCGAGGGAGTCGGGAGCCGCGCTCACGAGGACCCGCCCGAGTGTTGGCGATCCAGATATAGGCGATGTTTGCGGATCCATCGGGCAACACCCTCGGGAACCAGATAATCGATCGGCTTTCCCTCGGACACTCGCTGACGGATATCGCTGCTGGATATCGCCAGAGCCGGGATCTCGATCAACGTGGCTACGCCACCGGGCAGGCCAGGGTCAGCGAGTTGATGACCCGGCCGGGTTACGCCGACGAGGTGGGCTCGCTGGATGATCCCGTCCGGGTCGTGCCAGCCGACGATGTCGGTCAGAGCATCCGCGCCGGTGATGAAGAACCACTCGGCGGAGTCGTGCGGGTGAGCTCGGGCGAATCCCTTCTGCAGGTCACGCAAGGTGTCCACGGTGTACGTGGGGCCGTCTCGGTCGATATCGACCCGTGACACCTCGAAGCGGGGATCCGCAGCCGTCGCGATCACCGTCATCAGGTAGCGATCCTCAGCGGAGGTCGTGGGGGTTGTCTTGTGCCACGGCGCACCCGAGGGGCAAAAGATCACGCGCTGGAGATCGAAACGGTCGGCCACTTCCGATGCGGCCACCAGGTGCCCGTGGTGGAGGGGGTCGAAGGTGCCACCCATGACACCGATGCGCAGGTTGCTCAGTTTCTTACCCCGTTAGCGATCGACCCTGATCATCATCGTGATGATCAGCAGGCCGCCGAGCACTCCGAGGGCAGCCAAGCCGAACACCCATGCGGGAACGCCGGCTTCACCGCCGGCTTCGCTGGCCGCGAGAACGAGACTGTGTGCGCTCATCACCTCAGCCTACCCAGGCGACCTACGTGCGGGTGTGACCGTCGCCGGTCACGACAAATGTGGTGGACGTCAACTCCGGTAGCCCCATCGGGCCGCGTGCGTGGAGCTTCTGCGTGGAGATGCCGATTTCCGCGCCGAACCCGAATTCTCCGCCATCGGTGAAGCGTGTTGAGGCGTTCACCATGATTGCTGCGGAATCGATGCGTGCCGTGAAGTGTGCGATCGCAGTTTGACTGTCGCTGATGATTGCTTCGGTGTGACCGGACGACCACCGGCGTATGTGATCGATGGCCTGGTCGATGTCGTCCACGATCGCGGCGGCGAGGTCGAGCGAGTAGTACTCCGCCGCCCAGTCCTCATCGGTTGCGTTGACGACCGTGCACGGACCGCCGGCCGCAGCATCGGCGAACCGCGCATCCGCGTGGACGGTGACGCCAGCATCGGCGAGCGCTTGCAACGCCCGCGGCAGGAAAGCATCCGCCACCTCTCGGTGCACGAGAAGAGTTTCCGCCGCGTTGCAGACGCTGACCCGCTGGGTCTTGCTGTTCACAACCAGAGCCACGGCTTGGTCGATGTCGGCGTCCGCGTCGACGTACACGTGACAGTTGCCTACGCCGGTTTCGATCACCGGGACGGTGGAGTTCTCGACGATGTTGCGGATCAGAGATTCGCCCCCGCGCGGAATCAACACGTCGACGAGGCCGCGGGCCGTCATCAAGTGCTTCACCGATTCGTGGGTATCTCCGGGAACGAGTTGCACGGCGTCGGGGTTCAATCCTTGCTCGGTTAGCGCCGAACGCATGGAGGAGACCAGGGCTTGGTTGCTGTTCATCGCCGAAGACGATCCACGAAGCAATGCAGCGTTGCCGCTCTTGAGGCATAGACCGGCGGCATCGACGGTGACGTTCGGTCGGGCCTCGTAGATCATTCCGACCACGCCGATCGGGACGCGCACCTGACGGACCTGCAAACCATTCGGCAAGGTATATCCGCGGATCACTTCACCGACCGGATCCGGTAGGGAAGCCACGTCCCGAAGAGCCTGGGCGATAGCCGCAATGCGGTCAGCGTCGAGAGTGAGGCGGTCGATCAGAGCCGCCGACGTTCCGTTCTCGCGGGCGCGAGCCGTATCGATCTCGTTCTCCCGCACGATGACGGCGGCATCGGACTCGAGGGCGTTAGCCATGGCGACGAGCGCACGGTCCTTTTCCTCGCGCGTCATCACCCGGAGTTCGTGGGCGGCTGCGCGGGATCGCCGCGCGGTGTCGTGCACGAGTTCGCGGTCATCCAGCATGGCTGAAGGGTACGCGACCTTAGAAGGGTGCGATACGTCCCTCGGGTGGCAGCACGCGGAGCGGTTCGTGCTGCAGGTAGGCCTGCCGATCGAGGACTTGCAGCCCGACGACATCCCACCCCGGAAGCCTGGACGAGCGCTCGTTGGCCCCCCACATGGCATTGGCAATCGCAACCGCCGCATCCATGCCTTCGGCTTCCTCCCAGTAACGCAACTCCGCGCGGTCGTTGCCGTACCGAGCCTCCAACAAGAACGGGTGCGCATGACTCAGGCGCTCCAGCGCCTGGCGCACATGATCGATGGGTTGCGACTCACCGGACACCGTCAAGGTCACATGCCACATGCGGAGCGAGCCGATGTCGGCCGAGGCCGGCACACTGCGGAGGACCATCGCGCCTCCTTCCGCCCGCTACTGCGACCAGACCACCATGTCGTCTCGGTGGACGACTTCACGTTCGTACTCCGGTCCCCGTTCGCGTCCTAGTTCCCGAGTCGAGCGCCCCAGCAACGCCGGAAGCTCCCGTGCATCAAAGTTCACCAAACCTCGGGCGATCACGCGACTGTTTTGATCAATTAGGTCCACCGGATCTCCCGCAACAAACGTCCCATCTACCGCAGTGATTCCCGCTGGCAACAGTGATGCTCGTCGCACCGTCACTGCCTCGACAGCGCCGTCATCGAGCGTGAGAGTGCCGTTGGGTGTCGTCGCGTGCGCGAGCCACAACAGTCGAGTCGATGTTCGCTGACCCGTCGGGTGGAAGACAGTGCCCACGTCCGCGCCATCGAGTGCCCGGCCCACGTTCGCCGCCGACGTCACCAGCGTCGGGATGCCCGCGCTCGTGGCGATGGTGGCCGCTTGCACTTTGGTGGCCATGCCGCCAAGGCCGACCCCGGCACCACCGGCTCCACCCACGCGCGCTTGCGCGATGTCCTGCGCGTCGCGAACATCGGTGATCAAGGATGCGCCCGGCTTGTTCGGCGGTGCGTCATACAGCCCTTCGACGTCAGACAGCAGAATCAGCGCGCTGGCTTGCACGACGTGGGCGACGAGGGCCGCGAGTCGGTCGTTGTCTCCCAAGCGGATTTCATCCGTCGCCACGGTGTCGTTTTCGTTGACCACCGGAATCACTCCGAGTTCGAGCAGGCGAAAGAGCGTTCGCTGCGCATTGCGGTGGTGATTGCGGCGCGTGACATCGTCGGACGTCAACAGCACCTGACCCACCGTCAAGCCATGCTCGCCGAAGAACCGCGAGTAGTGCGCGAGCAGCATTCCCTGCCCGACGCTTGCCGACGCTTGCTGGGTCGCCAGATCCTGCGGGCGCCGGGCCAACCCGAGAGTCGGAAATCCCGTCGCGATCGCTCCGCTGCTGACGAGCACCACCTCGGTTCCTCGGGCGCAACGAGACGCGACCTTCGCCACGATGGCCGAGATTCGTTCCTCGTCCATTCCACCGACCTCGGAGGTTAGTGATGACGATCCGACCTTCACGACGATTCGAGTCGCCGACGCGATCGCCTCGCGAACCTCACTCATCGTCGTCTCCCCAGGCCTGATGAGTCGCATGCAGTCGGTCGTCACTCCCCCGTGGCCCCGACACCGGAACGTCGCCACCCAGCGTCGGATACCAATCGAACACGACCGCATCTTCGCCCACGCCGATCATCACGGTTGTTCCGGGCTCGGCTCCTTGTCGACGCAGCTCGTCCTCCACACCCAACCGGGCGAGCCGGTCGGCGAGATACCCGACGGCTTCGTCGTTGCTGAAGTCCGTTTGGCGGACCCATCGCTCCGGCCGTGCTCCCACAACGCGAAAACCATCGACTTCCTTCTCGATAGCGAACCCGGCGTCGTCGACGGGGGTCGGCCGGATCACGACTCGAGTTGCTTCATCGGAGACCTGATTCGCACGAGCCTGCACCACGAGTTGCCCCATGGCGAAGACCAGCGGCCGCAGGCCTTCATGGGTGGCTGCGGAGACATCGAACACGCGGTAGCCGCGAGCCTCGAGGTCCCCGTGCACCATGTCGGCCATCGCCCGCCCGTCGGGAACGTCGACCTTGTTGAGCGCGATCAGGCGCGGACGGTCAGCCAAGCCCCCGTAGGCGGCGAGCTCGGACTCGATGATGTCCACGTCGGCGAGGGGGTCGCGTTCGGATTCCAACCTCGCGCAGTCGACCACGTGCACCAGCACACTGCACCGCTCGACATGGCGCAAAAACTCCAGCCCCAGTCCTTTTCCGTCGCTGGCTCCGGGGATCAGCCCGGGCACATCGGCGACGGTGAAGACGATGTCGTCAGCGCTGACGACACCGAGGTTCGGCACCAGGGTGGTGAACGGATAGTCCGCGATCTTGGGGCGAGCAGCGGAGATCGCCGCGATCAGACTCGACTTTCCCGCACTCGGGTAGCCCACGAGAGCGACGTCCGCGACGGTCTTGAGTTCCAAGACCACGTCTCGGGCCTCGCCTGGCTCACCGAGCAGAGCGAAACCGGGCGCTTTGCGTCGCGGGGACGCCAGAGCCGCGTTACCCAGTCCGCCGCGGCCACCGCGTGCCAGAACGAACGTCTCACCGGGCGTCATCAGGTCGATGATCACGTTTGCGTTCGCGTCTGTCACGACCGTTCCGCGCGGAACCTCGACGATGACATCATCGGCGTCCGCACCGTTGCGATGTGATCCCTGCCCGGGCTTGCCGTGCGTGGCACGCCGGTGCGGGTGTCGGTGCAGGTCGAGCAACGTCGTCACCGAAGAGTCGACAACGGCGATCACGTCACCACCACGGCCACCGTTACCGCCGTCGGGGCCGCCCAGAGGCTTGAATTTCTCGCGATGCACTGATGCGCATCCATTGCCGCCGTTGCCACCCTGCGCGTGGACCACGGCTCGATCCACGAAGGTGCTCATCAAAGAACTCCCGGTTCATGGCACCGGGGCGACCCGGTGCGCTAGTCGACGAGGATGTTCACCACGCGGCGTCCGCGGTGCGAACCGAATTCCACGGTGCCGGCGGAAAGTGCGAACAGCGTGTCGTCCTTGCCGCGGCCGACGTTGGTGCCCGGGTGGAAGTGCGTTCCGCGCTGGCGGACGATGATCTCGCCGGCACCGACATTCTGGCCGCCGAAACGCTTGACGCCCAAACGCTGCGCGTTGCTGTCGCGTCCGTTTCTGGTGCTGGATGCACCCTTCTTATGTGCCATGGCAGTTGTCCTCTAGTCGCCCGGGGTTACTTAGCTGTCTTGATGTCGGTCACTTTGACCGCCGTCAACTCGGAGCGATGGCCCTGGCGACGGCGATAGCCGATCTTGTTCTTGTACTTCAGGATGTCGATCTTGGGTCCGCGGCGGTGATCGACGATCTCCGCGGTCACCTTGACCTTGCCGAGCGCCGCCTTGTCGGTGGTCACCGAAGCACCATCGACGAGGAGGATGGCTGGTAGTTGGACGGAGGCTCCCGGCTCGCCTGCCATCCGGTCGACGACGAGAACGTCCCCCACCTCGACCTTCTCCTGGCGGCCACCGGCCCGAACGATCGCGTACACGTGCGTGCTCCTGTCCTAGGTCTTGCTCGTAGTTCGTTGCTAAGTCCCGTACCTGAGGTGTGCTGCGGTCGGTTGGCTCTCCCACCGCCCATCGGGCGCAAGGAGAAAGGGTACGGCATGTGCCCTGTCGGGGCAGACCTGCCCCCAATGGGCGCTGTGGCAGGCTCCACCGGTGGCGCTGGAGAACCAAGGACCCCCTTTTCCCACCGTTGCCGCCTGCATTCTGGACAGCTATGCCCGCCGCGTCGGCCGTGAACTCCTGCACCGGTCCGGTGATCTGCTCGATGACGCCAAGCGCCTCCTGGCCTACGAGGCGATCGTGCTCAGTCACGACGCCGGAGTCGACCCGCGGTTCGTTTACGCCAACTCAGCGGCCGCGTCCCTGTGGCGAATGTCGATCGAGGACATGATCGGGATGCCCTCGCGGCTCTCCGCCCCGGTCGACGCCAGGGATGACCGAGCGCAGATGCTCTCCGACGCGAGCCGTGATGGCGTCCTTTCCGGCTACAGCGGTGAACGGGTGGCCAGCGATGGCACGAGGTTTCAGATCATGGACGCCACGCTGTGGACAGTGGATGGTTACTCGAGTGGCCCCGGCCAGGCTGTCGTGTTTTCCCGGTGGGAGCCCATCGACGACGTCTAGTCGTCGCTAGCGAACAGGGACTGATCCGAAGCAGCTTCGGGCAGTTCCGGCGAATCATCATCAGCCGCACCTGCGTCCGCGTTCCCGCTGTCCGCCTGATCGGTGTCGGCTTGATTCGTGTCCGCCTTAACAGTGTTGGCTTGATCCGTGTCGGCCTGATCCGAGTCAGTCTCACCCGCGTCCTGGGCTTCGCGGGCGGCGAGGGCTCGAGCAGCGACTTCGGCGGGGTCGACAGCTCCGGCCGGACGTCGTGAACGCGGAGCCGGCTCGTGGGCATGCGTCAACGAGACCTTGACGCCTCGTCCAGCACACACCTCACAGGTCTCCGAGAAGGACTCCAGTAGGCCGGATCCGATGCGCTTGCGCGTCATCTGAACCAATCCCAGGGTCGTCACCTCCGCCACCTGGTGCTTGGTTCGATCCCTGCCGAGGCATTCGACCAGGCGTCGCAGGACCAGATCGCGGTTGCTTTCCAACACCATGTCGATGAAGTCGACGACGATGATGCCGCCGATGTCGCGTAGGCGCAGTTGTCGGACTATCTCCTCAGCCGCTTCGAGATTGTTCTTGGTGACCGTCTGCTCGAGATTGCCTCCCGACCCGGTGAACTTCCCGGTGTTCACGTCGACGACTGTCATCGCCTCGGTGCGATCAATCACCAGCGATCCACCCGACGGAAGCCAGACCTTGCGATCTAAGGCCTTCATCAATTGCTCATCGACCCGGTAGTGGGCGAAGACGTCCTCGGATTCGACCCAGTGGTCCACGCGGTCCAGCAGATCCGGTGCGACGGCCGAGATGTATGCGTCGACGGTCCGCCATGCGCTATCGCCAGAGACAACCAACTTCGCGACATCCTCATTAAACATGTCGCGGACAACCTTGATCGCCAGGTCGGGTTCGCTGTAGAGGAGTTCGGGTGGCGTCGCCGACGTTGTCGCATCCGTGATGTCCGTCCACAGCGCTTGCAAGCGTTCGACGTCGGCTTCCAGCGCATCCTCAGACGCGCCTTCGGCGGCCGTACGGACGATCACGCCGGCGTCCTCGGGCATCACCCGCTTGAGAATGGACTTCAACCGACTGCGCTCGTTGTCAGGCAGCTTGCGACTGATGCCCGTCATCGACCCGCTGGGGACATACACCAGGAATCGACCCGGCAGGGAAATCTGGCTCGTCAGCCGAGCTCCCTTCTGTCCGACCGGATCCTTGGTGATCTGCACCAAAACTGGGTCGCCGGACTTCAGGGCGAACTCGATGCGCTTGGGCTGACCCTCCAGGCCGACGGCATCCCAGTTCACTTCGCCCGCATACAGAACCGCGTTTCGGCCTCGCCCGATGTCTACAAATGCCGCTTCCATACTCGGCAGAACGTTCTGCACCCGCCCGAGATACACGTTGCCAACCATGGAGGCGGACGCACCTTTGGTGACGTAGTGCTCAACAAGGACACCGTCCTCAAGAACGGCTATCTGGATCCGGTCTTCGGCCTGGCGGACGACCATGACGCGCTCGACCGATTCGCGTCGAGCGAGGAACTCCGCCTCGTTCAAAATCGGTGCTCGTCGGCGCCCGGCTTCCCGGCCTTCGCGTCGGCGCTGCTTCTTGGCTTCTAGTCGCGTCGATCCGCGAGTGTTCTCGGAGTCTCGATTGCGTGGCTCACGAACTTTGACAACCGTGTTCGGTGGATCGTCGGACGAGAGTTCATCGTCCGGTGAGGAATCCGAGCGGCGGCGGCGGCGCCGGCGGCGTCGGGATGTGGATCCGCCGGTGGACGAGTCATCCGCGTCCGAATCATCGTCGTTCGCGTCGACCGAATCGTCGTCGTCCTCACCATCGGCCTTGTCGTCGTCGGCGTCACCGGCATCGCCGGATCCGGACTTACGTCGACGTCCGCGCCCACCACGTCGACGGCGCTTACGGCCGCTTGACTCGTCATCGTCGTCCGCCCCACCTTCTGCCGAGGCATCACCGGTCGATGCGTCGTCGGATTCGTCTCCAGCGCCAGCATCCTCGTCTGCCGACTCTTTGGCGGCTTTCTTGGTCGTCTTCTTGGTGGATTTCTTGGCGGTTTTCTTCGTGGCCTTCTTCGGGGTCTTGTCCGTTGCGTCGGATTCGTCGCTCGCCGCGTTGTCGGACGAATTATCAGACGCCTCGTCGCCGGTCGCATCGCTCGACTTCTTGGTCGACTTCTTGACGGTCTTTTTCGTCGACTTCTTGGTCGACTTCTTGGCGGTCTTTTTTGCAGGTTCTTTGTCGTCGCCCGAGGCCGGTGTCTCGTCCTGACCGCTACGTGGTTCCGGTGGAGCCGTCGATCGAGTTGCCCGGCGTCGCGCCGGCTTCTTGGCGTCGTCTGCCGGTACCGCGGCTGCTTGGAACAGCGGTGAAGCACCGGTGGCGGGCGCGGAGCCATTTGCTGCTGATTCGTTCGTGGATGTTTCGTTCTTGTCGACCATCGGGCCGTTCTCCTTCGGGGCCCACCTGCGTGTCACTGACGCGGGGGCCGATCCATGGCAAGCCTTGTCGGTGCGTTCGGGTTCGCGCGCGGTGCGCTGCGTGGACCTTTCCGCCGATCGACGTGTGGTTAGCCCCTACGGTCCGGAGCGAATGGGTCGCCCACGGTGCAGGTCGCTTCGTCGAGAGGGCCCTGAGCCAGCCGAGTTACCCGAGGGGGAACGGGCGGCTCGAGGTCGGCCACTCGCCGCAGCGCGGCTAGTACGTCGTCGGGTCGAACCGTCACCGTGACGTGCCGGACGACCGCCTTGAGTATGACACATGGCGCCGGGGAGTCTGGTTCGACCTGAAGGTGAGCCACAGGTTCCCGGGCATCGAAGGTGCGCAGCCCGGACTTGGCCATCCGCTGCACCTCGATGTAGTCGGCCGCCCAAAACGCGTCCCGGGCCGCCTGAACAACCGGGAGTTCCACGTCCACCAGCTCGATGCGCCAATGACTTGCTTCGAGTCGCTGGGCAAAGTCCGATGTGCGGGCTTCGACGGCATCGACCACGTCCAGTCCCGGCGGCAGAGCGGAATCGAGGGCTGCGCGGACGGCCTCGGGATCCCACGCAGCCGTCAAGCCGATTTCCGCATACTCGGCCTCGCTAGCAGCCCCCGTCGGTGCGGAGTTCGCGTACGAGATTTTCGGGTGCGGACTAAAGCCCGCACTAAATGCGATCGGCAGGCCGGCCCGTCGGATAGCTCGCTCGAGAGCCCGCTGAAAATCCCGATGACTGGAAAACCGCAACCGGCCGCGACGCGCGTACCTAATGCGCACGCGCTGGGCGACCGGCGCGACGTCCCGATCGGGTGGACGCCGATTACCCACCGCTGGTCTTTGACGCGTCTTGCGTTGTCGTGGCGAGCGGCGTCGCGCACGACGGGACACCTATGCCCGGCATCGGTAGTTCAGTGACACCCGTGGGCCCGACTTGGATGTGAGTATCCATCTGATCGCAGACGCCGCAGTCGAAACACGGAGTCCACCGGCAGTCGTCGACGGCGATCTCTTCCAGCGCGTCTTGCCAGTCATCCCACAGCCAGTCACTGTCCAACCCGGAATCAAGGTGCTCCCACGGCAGCACCTCGGTCCGATCGCGCTGACGCGTGGTGAACCAGTCGACGTCGACCCCCTCGTCGGTCAGCGCGGACTGCGCGCACTCCATCCAGCGGTCGAAAGAGAAGTGCTCGCTCCATCCGTCGAAACGTGCGCCAGCCCGCCACGCGTGCTCAATTACTCGGCCAACACGTCGATCCCCACGCGAGAGCAAACCTTCCACGATTCCTGGCTTACCGTCGTGATAGCGAAGCCCAATAGCTTTGCCGTATTCACGGTCGGAGCGAATCGCATCCTTCAATTTCGCCAATCGAGCGTCGGTGCTCTCGTGATCGAGTTGCGACGCCCACTGGAATGGCGTGTGCGGCTTGGGTACGAATCCACCGATGCTCACCGTGCACTTGATGTCGCGTCGACCGGACGCTTCCCGACCGGCTTTGATGACTTCCTTCGCCATTGAGGCGATCTGCAGAACATCATCGTCGGTTTCCGTCGGTAACCCACACATGAAGTACAACTTCACGTGACGCCAACCCGCCGCGTAGGCAGTGGTGACCGTGCGAATCAGGTCTTCCTCGGTTACCTGCTTGTTGATGACCCGGCGCATGCGCTCGCTGCCGCCCTCGGGAGCGAACGTCAGTCCGCTGCGACGTCCGTTGCGGGACAGCTCGTTGGCGAGGTCCACGTTGAACGCGTCGACCCGCGTACTCGGCAAGGACAGGGAGGTTTGAGAGTCCTCGTATCGGTCAGCGAGGTTGCGCGCGATGTCGGCGATCTCCGAGTGATCCGCACTCGACAGCGACAACAGGCCAACCTCCTCGAAGCCGGTGGCCTTCAGGCCGCCTTCGACGATCTCCGCGACCCCGGTGATGGAGCGCTCGCGCACGGGCCGGGTGATCATGCCGGCTTGGCAGAATCGGCACCCGCGGGTGCACCCCCGAAAGATCTCCACACTCATGCGCTCGTGCACCGTTTCGGCGAGCGGCACGAGCGGCGCCTTCGGGTACGACCATTCGTCCAGATCCATCAGCGTGTGCTTGCTGACCCGCCACGGGACGTCCGAGCGATTCGGCGCCACCCGCTGGATGCGCCCATCCGGTAAGTACTGCACGTCGTAGAAGTGGGGAACGTAGATCGATCCCGTCCGCGCCAGTCGAAGCAGCAGCTCTTCGCGACCACCTGGTCGCCCCTGACGCTTCCACTCGGCGATGATGCCGGTGATCAGCAGGACGGCTTCCTCACCATCACCAAGGACGGCGGCGTCAAGGAAATCAGCGATCGGCTCCGGGTTGAAGGCCGCATGCCCGCCAGCGATGACGAGCGGCTCGTCACCGACTCGATCTGCCGCGTGCACAGGAATTCCGGCGAGATCGAGTGCGTTGAGCATGTTCGTGTATCCGAGCTCGGTCGCGAAGGACAACCCGAGAACATCGAAATCCCCCACCGCCCGGTGACCATCGACGGTGAATTGCGGAACACCGTGTTCTCGCATCAGTTCCTCGAGATCGGGCCACACCGCGTAGGTGCGCTCAGCGAGAACATCTTCGCGACCATTGAGAACCTCATAGAGGATCTGCACTCCCTGATTGGGGGCGCCGACTTCGTAAGCATCGGGATACATCAGCGCCCACCGCACCGAGGCGTCTTCCCAGTCCTTGATGACGGAGTTCACCTCGCCACCGACGTACTGGATCGGCTTGCTGATGCGCGCCAGCAGAGGTTCGAGGCGATCGAAGTGGCTTGCCCCGACATCACGCCCGGCGCGAAGCGATGCTCGAGTATTTAGACGCTCGGAAACTGTGGCGCTCATGCGCTCCAGGGTAGCGACCCCGAGAGCGCTAGACCTCGGAACGCTGAACCGCGAGCGAATGCAGGCGCACCGTTTGCAGCAGGCCGAGCGCGATCCACGTCGCCATCATCGAGGTGCCACCGGCGGAGACGAAGGGCAACGGGATTCCTGTGATGGGCATGATCCCCAAGGTCATGCCGATGTTCTCGAACATCTGGAACGCCAGCCACGCGGCCACACCTGTGGCGACGAGCCGGCCGTAGAGGTCATCGGCTTTCCACGCGATCAGCACTGCTCGCCACAAGATGACGGCCATCAACGCAATCAGCAGTGCGGAGCCGAGGAACCCGAGCTCCTCCCCCGCCACCGTGAAGATGAAGTCGCTTTCGTTGACCGGAACGAAGTTGCCTTGTGTTTGAGGACCCTCGAACAGTCCGTAGCCGTCGAGCCCGCCACCGCCGATCGCGATACGCGCCTGGTTGGCGTTGTAGGCGCTGGCGCTGACATCTTCGTCGGGATTGATGAACGACGTCAGACGGTCCACCTGGTATTCCTGCAGCAGGCCGAGTTGGATCGACGCCAGCACTCCGAGAATTGCGGCCCCGATCAAGCCGACGAGCCACCTCGTGCGCACGCCGGACACCGCCACGATCGACAGGGATACGGCGGCAAGGATCAATACCGTCCCGGTGTCGTTTTGCACGAGGATGATCGCCGTCGGAATCGCCGCGACCACGAGGGCTAGCAGCACGTCTTGGGCTGACGGCTCCTCTTCCCGGTCGCGCCGCTCGGACAACAGCGCCGCCATCATCAAGATCACCGTGATCTTCGCGAACTCCGACGGCTGGATCGTCAAGCCGAGCGGGACATCGATCCAGGCTCGGGCACCCGCAATGGTCACGCCGAGGCCGGGAACGAACGGGACAAGCAAGAGAACCATCGACGCCACGTACACCACGGGCGTGTAGGCCCGGAGCAGTCGGTAGTTGATGCGGGAGGCGATGAATCCGAGAACCAAAGCGACGCCGATGTTGATCAAGTGTCGCTTCAGAAACGACTGTGGGTCACTCTCCGAAGCGAGATCGGCCCGACTCGCGGACCAGACCAGCAGCGAGCCCATCAGGGACAACGCGAACGCCGCGATCAGCAAGATCCAATCGAGGTCGCGCCAGTAACCACCACCGCGATCGCGCTGGGGCGCCACCGCAGAATCCGAGGCTTGCGTCGGGAAAAGATTCGCCACCGCTACCCACCGCCCTCATCGCCGCGAGCCGTCAGCGTTTCGCGCGCCTCCGGTAGGCCGGAATCCTTACCGAGCGGCAGGACGGGCGTTCCGTCATTTCGGATGACCGGAAGGTCCGAGCTTGGCTTGCCATCCACGAGCACACTGCGCCGAGGGTTCACGTCTTGCCCGTCGATTCCGAACAATGCTTCGTAGATCTTCCGCACGCTAGGGCCGGAGGTTTTGGATCCCAACCCGCCCTGGGTCACCATCATGACGACGGCGTATTGCGGATCATCGGCCGGTGCGTACGAGGCGAACCACGATGTCGAGACCTTGTCTCCAGTCACCTGCGCAGAACCGGTTTTCGAGGCCACCGGTATCTGATCGAGGGGGAAGCCCGAGAACGGGTCGCGACCCGAGCCGTTGGTCGTGACGCCGGGCAACGTGCGCTGCAGGAAGCGAATCGATTGCCGGGCGCGGCTTCCGGTGATCTCGTTGGAGACGATGGGCGGGATCTCTTGGATCTCGCTGCCGTCGGCGGACATGATCGCTTTGACCATTCGTGGCTCGTAGACGGTGCCTCCATTGGCGATCGCCGCGTAGACCATCGCCATCTGCAGGGGTGTCACAGCCGTGTCGCCCTGACCGATCGAGGCGTTCAACGCGTCACCTTCACGCCATCGGAAACCGTCCGCGCAGTTCTCTTGATCCAGGGCAGTGAAGTAGTCGGCAAGCTCGGGGTCGGACTTGCGGGTCTCCGGGTAGCCCTCGACGGCGTTCTTGCACCAGGTGTCCCGTTTGCGTTCCCAGTTCTCGGCCTTGAATTCGCGACTCGCGATGCGGCCCTCGGATTCCACCGGGAGGTCGATGCCGGTGGCCTCTCCCAGACCTAATTGACGGGCCGCATCGGCTACCGGGTCTGCACCATCACGCCCCGCGTCGTCTCCCCCGGCCTGCTCCCACATTCGATCGGCCAGTCCGTAGAACACGGTGTTGCAGGAGACCTCCAGAGCGCGGGCCAGGGAGATATCGCCGTACGCGGCGGATTCGTAGTTGCGGAACACCTGCGTTCCGAGCTTCACGCGACTAGGGCAGTCGTAGGTGCCGCTCAGGTCGAATCCCTGCCTACCCGCCGCCAGGGTGCTGACCACTTTGTAGGTCGAACCGGGCGCGAAGATGCCCTGGGTCGCGTTGGACGCGAGGGAGCCGGAGTCCATGAGCTTCTCGAATTGTTTCTGCGTCACGCCTCCGACCCAGATCGACGGGTCGTAGGTGGGGTAACTGGCCATCGCCAGAATGCGTCCGGTATCGACTTCGACGACCACGGCCGCGCCCGAGTCACCGGGGTTGCCTTGCCGTTGCGCGCGCTGCACCGCGCGTACGAGTTGGTCTTCGACGACGGACTGCAGATGGGCGTCCAGACTCGAGATCAGGTACTGCCCCGGCTCGGGATCAAATTGCTCGAGGGTGCCGGTCACCCGACCGGCGGTGTCGACCGCGAGGGTCGTCACGCCGGGCTTTCCCCTGACTTCCTCGTCGTAGTACGCCTCCAAACCCGAACGACCGACAACGTCGGTGCGTCGCAGCCGGTCGGATGCGGTCGTCGGCCCTTGCTCGTCGAGTTGCTCCTCGGTCACCGGACCGAGGTAACCCAGCAGATGCGCGGCGTTGACGTTGAAGGGGGCGGGGTATTCGCGAATCGCATCGAGTCGCGCATCAACCCCTCGATACACCTGCCCCTGTTCCATGATGGTGAGCGCCGTCTGCGGATCAACGTCTTGAGCGATCGGCACCGGCTGATACGGGGAGCCGTTCCAGCACACCGGCGGTGGCTTCGCGTCCTCGGTCCCGCACGGCTTCAAGCGGTCGGCGATTCCCTCGGCGGGGAGGTCCAGGATTCGTCCCAATCGCTCGATCACGGCCTCGCCGCCGTCGGGCTCGCGGCCAAGCTCGATCTTGTCCACGGTGATCACCAGCGACGTGCGATTGGACACCAGGGGTCGGCCGGCTTGGTCGAGAATAAGGCCACGCACCGCGGGTTCGACGACTTCACGGACGGTGTTGTTCACCGCGGCGACCTTGTATTCCTCCCCGGTCATGACCTGGAGGTAGAACAGCCGCCCGATCAAGGTGAGAACGAGGGAGAGCATGAGGGCCCCGAGCACAAACAGCCGGACATTGGACCGTTGACTCATGGACACCTCCTGTCCGCTCGTCCGCTCGTCCGCTCGTCCACCGCTGGCCGCCGGTCGTTCGCGCGCCCTGATCCTCAGACGCCCCAGCGGCCGGGTGTGTTCCCTAGTCCAGGTACGCCTCCGGCACCAATCGCCGGGACAGCAGCCCGACGAGGGGGATCATCACTCGTCCGAGAATAAGCCCGTACAGCACTGTGGTCAGCGTCACACCCGGGACGACGTCCCAGATGATGCGCTCACTGCCCAGCACCGCACTCAGCAGTGCGGTGGCCAAGGCCGCGCCGCCGCAGGCCGCACCGGCGACCAGCGACATCACCCAGATATTTGACTCCTCGCGATCCATGAAGACACCGACGGCCAAACCCACGGCGACCAGCACGATCGACGCCAATCCGACGATGGCATCCGAGGGCGTCGCGATATCCAGGAGCGCGCCACCCAAAAACCCGGTCAGGGCACCCGGGCCTGGCCCCAGCGCCAGTGCCACCGCGACAACGGTCACCACAACGAGGTCCGGTGTCGCGCCCGGCAGGCCCAATCGGCTCAATACGGTCGTCTGCAACACGACCGCTGCCAGCAGCAGCGACCCAATCACGACCAACTGACGAAAAATCACCGACTAGTTCTCGTTTCCGTTTGCCACATCCGCACCTTCAGCCTCCGTGTCTGCCGAATTAGCGTCCGGCGAATCAACCCCGTCGTCCACGGTCGCCTCATCACCAGCATCGGCATTAGCCTGCGCGTCGCCGTCGTCGTTGTTCTCGCCTTCGGCATCCTCACCTCGCGGGGGAAGAACGGAATCGCGGGGATCATCTCGCGGGGGCCGGATGATCACACCGACGACGCTCAACTGCGACACGTCGACGAACGGACGAACGGTGGCGACCCGGGCCAACTGTCCGGCACTACCGGTGATGTCCACCACGTCGCCGATCGGGATCCCCGGCGCGTAGGGACGTCCCCCACGCGACCCGAAGGTCACGAGCGCGTCCCCGATGACCAACTCAGCTAGTGGATCCAGAAGCTGGAATTCCATCGCGTCCTGCCGTCCGGTTCCCGAGACGATGCCGATCTCCTCTGTCGTCGCCACCCGTCCACCAACGGCTGAGGACACATCCACCATCAACACCACGGTCGACGTCGTCGGGTTCACCTTCAGGACCCGACCGACCAGGCCATCACCGTTGATGACCGTCATGTCTTTCTCGATCCCGTCGAGGGATCCGGCATCGATGCCCACGGTCCAGGCGAAGTCCTGAGCCGGACCGACGCTGATCACTTCCGCCGGCGTGATGCGGTACCGCCCGGCCGACGAGACGCGCAGCAACTCATCCAGGGCCCGGGCGCGCGCTCGGTCGGACAACGTGGCGGAGAGCTCCTCGCTGAGCTTGGCGTTCTCTTCTTCGAGTTCGGCGATTTGGCTTGCTTGATCACGCCACGTGGAGAACGAGTCGCGCGCTCCGCTAAACGGCGACACAACAACGTTCACACCCTCTTGCACCACACCGAGGACGGCGCTCGCGGCAGCGCGAGCACTGGACAGTGGGCCGTCGCCGCCGCGCAGGTCCAGGATCACGAAGGTCAGCGATGCGACGAGCAGTGTCGCGATCGTGATCCTGATTCTGCGTGAGGGCATGTGTCGAGTTTTCCTCGTTCGATCAACCGAGCCGCAGTGTGCGGCCTACCGTGACTATCTTCGGGGTTCGGAGACGAGAACCTGCTGCAGCGCCTCGAATTCCTCCACGCACTTACCTGACCCGAGCGCCACGCACTCCAATGGGCGCTCGGCGACGATGATCGGCATTCCTGTCTCGTGCCTGAGCCGCTCGTCCAATCCCTGCAGCAGTGCTCCGCCACCGGTCAAGACGATGCCTCGATCCATGATGTCGCCGGACAACTCCGGGGGCGTTCTATCCAGCGTTGCTTTCACCGCGTCGACGATCGCGTTCACCGGCTCGTCCATGGCGCGACGAATCTCTTCGGCCGACACCACGATCGTGCGCGGTAAGCCGGTGACCAGGTCGCGTCCCCGGATCTCCGCGTGCGGTTCGTCCGGACTGGGGAACGCGGAGCCGACGGCCACCTTGATCTCTTCCGCGGTGCGCTCGCCGAGCATCAGCGAGTACTCCTTCTTGATGTACTGGATGATCGAATTGTCGAGTTCGTCTCCACCGACGCGAACCGACAGGCTCGTGACGATGCCGCCCAGGGAAATCACCGCGACTTCGGATGTGCCACCGCCGATGTCGACGACCATGTTTCCTGTCGGCTCGTGGACCGGCAGTCCCGCACCGATAGCCGCTGCCATCGGCTCTTCGATGATGAAAACTTTGCGAGCACCGGCGGCGTAGCCGGCGTCCTTGACCGCGCGCTGCTCCACGCCGGTGATCCCCGACGGAACACACACGATCAGTCGGGGCTTCGCCAAATGGCGGCGGCGGTGAACTTTTTGAATGAAGTAGCGAAGCATCCGCTCGGTCGTGTCGAAGTCGGCGATGACACCGTCCTTGAGTGGACGGATCGCCACGATGCTTCCCGGGGTGCGGCCGATCATCCGCTTGGCTTCCGAGCCGACGGCGAGAATGCCACCGGAGTTGCTGTTGATCGCTACCACGGAGGGCTCGTTGAGCACGATGCCGCGGCCCCGCACGTAGACCAGCGTGTTCGCCGTGCCAAGGTCGACGGCCATATCGCGGCCGACGAACGAGGTGCTGGCAGCCATAACGCGACCTCTCTACGGGGAAGAAGCTTTTGGCGCCCGGGGGCGCTGGGTCTCAAGGCTACCCCTCACCTGTTCGGCCCGTCGTACCTCTAGTTCGCGGAGCCTGAACTCGCGTCGTTCCGCCCAGCCGTCCTGGGCATCCACCGGGGCGAGCCCGAAGGCCTCGGTGACCACGGCTCCGAGGTCTGCGCGATAGTCGTGACCGTGGCTGCGGAAGTCGCCCGGGCTCATATCGGTCGCATACAGGGTGTCGACGAGGACCTGCGCCCAGGTGACGCCTATCCGCCACTGCATATCCGGGGGCACCCCCCTTCCCTGGGCCGGCGACAGCCACGTTGGCCGGGTGTGTGCGAGGTCTGATCGAAATCGCACGACCGGATCTCCGTCGTGTTCGAGGAACCACACGCGCGGTGTCGGGTGCGCACGAAGCACCTGATCGATCTGCTCGGGTCTATCCAGCGTGACCGCGACGGGGTCGAACGCTCGATGAACATCGTCGTAGTCGACGCCCCCGGGTGTGCCGACCCACAACGCTGCGTCGATACCGAAACGATCGAGATCCGCGATGCCCATAGCGAGAGCGGCCTGTTGCACCTTCGCCCCCAGGCTCTCCCCGTACAGCAGCAGTCGCGGTCGCCCGGATCCCGCGGATCCCGCAGATCGCCCGCCTCGCGAATCGCACTCGGCAGCGATGGCCTCCAGCAACGCCTGTTGTGTGCGGCGAGCAAGGTCGACCCGGTTCAGCGACAAGAAACTCGGTAGCAACCCGTAACCCACAGCCACTGAAGCACAGTCACCTCGGGATAGGAGTTCGACGACGTCTACCGGGGTGGCGTTTGCGTAGCCCGTTCCGGCGGGCGCCTGAATGACGAGGTGGGAGCGGTCAAACGCACCCGTTCGTCGCAGTTCCGCCATCGCGAGATCCACGCGCTGCTGCACGCTGGCCCCGGCGTCCCACCCGACGAACACGCGAATGGGTTCGGCGAGGGGCTCGGCTCCGGTGACGAAGCGGACGTCGTCACCGGTGGTGGCGGTTCCGACGTATCGCGCGCCTTCGCGGCCCACCCCGCGCGGATCTACGAACGATCCAGGCCCGGTCGACACCAGGGGGCTGACCGGAGGTTCGCGAAAACCAGGGTCGAGGTCACGGGCTGCATTCGCGGTGTTGGTCAAAAAGCGCCGGCGCGCGACGACTGTTCCGGCGACGACGCCCGCGATAGCGACGCCCGCGACGCCCGCGACGCTCGATGCCCGAGCTCGGTCGCTCCCTGCGGCGGAAACAGAACGTGCGAGGCGAAGCGTCGACCATCCCACGAGCGGTGGAGCGACGACGGTCGTGGCACCGAGTCCGGCGAGGGCAACGGGAAACAACGTGCGCACACGACTCGGCCACTCCATCAAGGAGGGTCCGATGATGCGCACCTGTGCCTGCTAGTCCAGACCTACGAACCCAGACGTACTAACCCAATGCGGGGAAGAACAGCGCGATCTCTCGCGCAGACGACTCCGGTGAGTCCGAGCCGTGCGTGACGTTCATCTGTGTTTCGGTCGCCAGGTCACCGCGAATCGTTCCGGGCGCCGCAGCGGCCGGGTTGGTTGCACCCATCATCGATCGCCAGGACGCGATTGCCTCGGGGCCTTCGATGACCGCAGCCACCAGCGGCCCACCGGTGATGAAGTCGACGAGGTCGGCAAAGAATGGTTTGTCCTGATGCTCGCCGTAGTGCTCCTCGGCGACGGCACGCTCGAGGGTGCGCATTTCCAGGGCGATAACAGCGAAGCCTTTGCGCTCGATGCGCGAGAGGACTTCACCGACGAGTCCACGCTGAACGCCGTCGGGCTTGATGAGAACGAGGGTGCGCTCGGTCACGACTCTTCCTTCCACAGGGTGGGTGTGTCCCGGAGCCTAGTTGTCCGCACCGGTGCCATCGGACTCGGCGGCGCGCTCGGCCCGCAGTGCGTCGATTCGGCTGCCGTTGCGCACGGCGAAGAACCACAAGACGACGAAAATGCCGCCCACGATCCACATGGACGGCACCCACAGACCCCAGGCGAGAACGAAACCTTGCAAGACCCACCCCACGGTGACCCCGAATGGGCGCCCGAGTGTTCCCACGCCGGCGATCAAGGCGAGCGCCAGCAGCCCGCCGATGAGCAGTGAGCGGCCCATGCCGTCGACCGCACCGGTGCCGGCGGCCACCAGCGCCGCAAGAAAGACGACGATCGCTTCGAGAACCAGGACCGTCGAGCCGAGGACGCGCATCACTCCATCCTGTCGTCGTCAGCGGCATTGGGCATGTCGGGCCGCCCCATCTCACGGGCGAACAAGCGCAGAACATCACCCACGAGGACCACCGATCCGGTCACCAGCACGCCCGATCCCCCGACATCCCCGTCAGCGTCGGCGATTCCCATCGCACGGTCGACGGCGTCGAGCACTTCATCCTCGACGACAACGTCCTTGCCGGAGAAGTAGTTCTCCGCCACTCGCGCGAGATCGTCCGCCGGTAGTGCTCGAGGGGACGCCGGGGTCGTCACGATCAACTCATCCAACACCGGCTCGAGGGCTTCGAGCACACCGTGGGCATCTTTGTCCGAGAGCAGACCCACCACACCGATCAATCGATCGAAGGTGAACGAGTCGTGGATCGCCGCAGCCAGGGCGCGAGCGCCGTGCGGATTATGCGCGGAGTCGACCAGCACCGTGGGATCCAGGCGCACCGCATGCAACCGACCCGAACTATCCGCCGACGCGAATCCCTCGCGCACGATGTCGACGTCGAGAGGCTCATCGCCGGATCCAAGAAAAGCCTCGACCGCCGCGAGGGCGAGACACGCGTTCGACGCCTGATGCTCGCCGAAGAACGGCACAAAGACCTCGTCGTAGTCGCCGCGAAGCCCCCGCATCGACACCAACTGTCCACCGACCGCAACGTCGCGAGACAGCAACCCGAAGTCCTCCGCTTCGATCTTCAGCGGCACGTCGACTTCACGCGCCCGGGTCGCGACGACCGATCGCGCGTCGTCGGTTTGGCGAGCGGTGAGGGCGGTGCACCCGGGGGCGATGATGCCGGCCTTCTCGCCGGCTATCTGCTCGATCGTGTCGCCGAGATACTCGGCGTGGTCCATACCGATCGGGGTGATGACCGCGACTGAGGCGGCGGCCACGGATGTCGCATCCCAGGTGCCGCCCATGCCGACTTCAATGATGGCGACATCCACGGGGGCGTCGGCGAAAGCCGCGTAGGCCAGCGATGTGATCACTTCGAAGTAGGACAGGGGAACACCGCCTGCGTCGGTGGAGTTCTTGTCCACTAGTCGTACGTACGGCTCAATGTCGTTCCAGGTGTCCAGCAGGCGCTCGGCGGTCACCGGTTCGCCGTCGAGTCGTATCCGCTCCCGGGCATCCACGAGGTGCGGCGAGGTGAACAGGCCGGTGCGAAGACCGTAGGCGCGAAGAACCGACTCGATCATGCGTGCGGTGGACGTCTTGCCGTTGGTGCCCGCGACCTGGATGACCGGGTAGGCACGCTGTGGATCACCGAGCAGTTCCATCACCGACACGATTCGCGTCAACGACGGATCAATAATCGATTCCGGCCACCGCGATTCGAGTTCGGCCCACAGTTGGGGAAGGTCCACCACGCGAGCGTAGCCAAACGCCGGTGCTCTTAGGATGAAGCATCATGTCCGATTCGACGTCATCCTTTGCTGCCTCGGCCTCGTCGACGGTGCCGGACAAGCCAACGCTGGATGGGATCGAAGCGAAATGGTCGGCAGTCTGGGAGGAGCAGGGCACGTTCGGGTTTGATCGCAGTAAGACCCGCGACCAGGTGTACTCGATCGACACTCCCCCGCCGACGGTGAGCGGGTCGTTGCACGTCGGGCACGTTTTCTCCTACACCCACACCGACTGCATGGCCCGCTACAAGCGCATGCGCGGCTTCGAGGTCTTCTACCCGATGGGCTGGGACGACAACGGCCTGCCCACCGAGCGCCGCGTGCAGAACTACTACGGCGTTCGCTGCGATCCGTCGCTGCCGTACGACCCCAACTTCGAGCCACCCGAGAAGCCGGATGCGAAGAACCAGATACCGATCAGTCGCCGTAACTTCGTCGCGCTGTGCGAGCGCCTGACCGTCGAGGACGAGAAGGCATTCGAGGAACTGTGGCGTCGGATGGGCCTGAGCGTCGACTGGACACAGACGTACCAGACCATCGACCGCAACGCCCAGCGCACCAGCCAGCTGGCCTTCCTGCGCAATCTTGCTCGCGGTGAGGCGTATCAGGCTGAGGCGCCGACCCTATGGGACGTGACGTTCCGCACCGCCGTCGCTCAGGCCGAACTTGAGGATCGCGAACGCGACAGCGCGTACCACCGCATCGGTTTTCCCATCTCGAGTCAGGACGACCCCGAGCGGATCTTCATCGAAACCACCCGACCGGAATTGCTCGCCGCATGCGTCGCCCTCGTGGCGCACCCCGACGACGAGCGCTACCAACCGCTGTTCGGCAGCACCGTGCGAACACCAGCGTTCGATGTGGAGGTGCCGGTCGTCGCGCATGCACTCGCCGATCCCGAGAAGGGCTCGGGGATCGCGATGATCTGTACGTTCGGTGACCTCACCGACGTCACCTGGTGGCGGGAGCTGCAGCTTCCCACCCGGCCGATCATCGGCTGGGACGGTCGCGTGATCCGAGAAACGCCCGCGTGGATAGCGACACCCGACGCCGCGGGGTTCTACGAGCGGATCGCCGGAGCCACCGCCCACACCGCGAAGGAGCGGATGGTGGAGATCCTCGGTGAGACCGGGCACATCGACGGCGATCCACGGCCGATCACGCATCCGGTGAAGTTCTTCGAAAAAGGAGACAAGCCGCTCGAGATCGTCACCACCCGTCAGTGGTACATCACCAACGGTGGCCGCGACGCCGAGTTGCGTGAGAAGTTGCTGGCGCGCGGACGCGAACTGATCTGGCATCCCGACCACATGAAGGTTCGCTACGAGAACTGGGTCGAAGGGTTGAACGGCGACTGGTTGATTTCCCGTCAGCGCTTCTTCGGCGTCCCGCTGCCGCTGTGGTACCGGCTAGACGCAGACGCAAACCCGGTGTACGACGGTCCCGTGATCCCGTCGGAGGATCGGTTACCGATCGACCCGTCGAGCGACGTTCCCGACGGCTTCACGGAGGATCAACGCGGACAACCCGGTGGCTTCATCGGCGACCCGGATGTGATGGACACATGGGCGACCAGTTCCCTGAGCCCGCAGATCGCCGGTGGATGGGAACGCGACCCGGATCTATGGAGTCGCGTCTATCCGATGGATGTTCGTCCGCAAGCACACGAAATCATCCGCACCTGGCTGTTCTCGTCCACTGTTCGTGCCCACCTCGAGGATGACTGCTTGCCGTGGTCGAACGCGGCAATCTCCGGATGGATCCTGGATCCCGATCGCAAGAAGATGAGCAAGTCCAAGGGCAACGTTGTGACGCCGATGGACCTGCTGGATGAGTATTCCTCCGACGCCGTTCGCTACTGGGCGGCTTCGGGGCGCCCCGGCACCGACACGGCCTTCGATATCGGCCAAATGAAGATCGGTCGGCGGCTCGCGATCAAGGTGCTCAATGCCAGCAAGTTCGTCTTGTCGATGGGGGTCGTGGACGACGTCTCGGCGATCACCCGACCGCTGGATTTGTCCATGCTGGCGATGCTGCGTGACGTCGTGGATCGGGTGACTCATGCGTTCGAGAATTACAACTACGCCCGCGCTCTTGAACTCGCCGAGTCGTTCTTTTGGACGTTCACCGACGATTACGTCGAGCTCGTCAAGGAACGCGCCTACGGCGGCCAGGGAGAGGACGCGGCGGCGAGCGCGAAGGCTGCTTTGTCTCTCGCGTTGTCGGTCCAACTGCGCCTATTCGCCCCGTTCCTTCCTTTCACCACCGAAGAGGTCTGGTCGTGGGTCCATGACTCGTCGATCCACCGGGCCTCGTGGCCGCGGGTCGGGGAGTTCTCGGCGCTGCCGGAAGGGGACCCCGGAGTGCTGGAAGCAACCGGTCGGGCTCTCAGCGGAGTGCGGAAGGTGAAGTCGGAGCAGAAGGTCTCGATGCGGGCCCGCGTCTTGTC
>WLWG01000751.1_pt1 | contig 32423 bp, 51 predicted proteins | sample 6712871 | NCBI WGS metagenome assembly WLWG01 (sample SAMN12718693, study PRJNA515312) | sponge metagenome | isolation source: marine sponge | host: Mycale hentscheli | place: New Zealand: South Island, Marlborough, Capsize Point | collected 2003-05-01
GTTCGGCTAGGTTAAACAAATTATAGAATTGATTTTTTCCTTTTGGAGTTGATAAGATTAAAACCTTTTTACCTCGCACTAATACGGTTGCTTTTAGTACTTCATTCCATGCCTCAGGCTTAAAGAAAGCGAACTCATCGCAAATAAGAGCGTCAAAGGTTTCTCCCCTTATACTATCGTAGGCATCCGCACTATAAAACTGTACAGTACTGCCTGTGTCAAATTCTAGTATTAAGTCTCCTTTGTTTACGTTGGTAATAAATGGGCAACCTACTACAGCTTTCTCTATGTCCTTAAAAACTTTCTTAGCTTGTTTGTATATTGGACTAACCCACCCTATCTTCCAATGGCTATTCTCTAATGCCCATTTAATAGATTGGTTTTCGCCTAGTGTAGACTTCCCAAACTGCCGACCAATAGAAACTATACAATACTTAATATCTGTGTCTAAGGCTTTATGTATCTCCCTTTGTTTTGGGTGTGGTCTATATAAGTCTACCTCTTCCAATTTAACCCCAGTTTGTCTTGTAAGTTTTGACTGTATGCTTATGCTCTATCACTTCGGGTTCATTCAATCCCATCATTTTAGAGATAGCTTCTAAGGCTCTTATTTTGTCGGTGTTCTTAGTTTGGTTCATGATTCTATAGAACGCTTGCTTGTCTTCTTTGGTTAGCGTATTGTCTGCTCCTAATTGAAAGGTATAATCTGCATCGCTTATGATTTGTAAGTAACCTTGTAGTATAAAAGCTCTGTCTATTCCATGCGTTTCAGATAGCTCTCCTTTTAGTTTGTTGATAGTTAACCTTATGTTATCCTTACTTGCTATCTGTGATGCCTTTACTTTTATCCACTCAGCATCTTTATTAGTGACATTATAAGCCTGTCTATACGCCTCTGTTTGGTTACCTAGTGTAACACATAGCTCTGCAAATTTCTGTTCCTTTGGGGTTAGTTCCTTTTCCATTACTTTAAAATAAAATACATACTTATCAATGCGCCCACTGTATAGCCTATAGAAGAAGACAAAGCTAAATAAAATCTCTCTATCCATGTTTTAGCATCTGCTACAAAGCCTGCAAAAGGTAAAGCTATAAACGGTCCTAAGAATGCCCAAAACATTGTACTTATCATTGCTTTATCTGCAACACTATTTATATACATTGTGCTTCCTATCTCTAAGAATAAAGCAGAGAAGAAAATAATAATATGTCTACCCATAAAACTCGCTCTTTTCTAGTTTAAACTTTCCTACTCCGTTCTCATTAAAAGAACAGATAATATACTTTTTAGTCTCGTGACTTATGTATATCTTTTTATCTCTATATGTGTAATTTTTGCTCCAGTCCATTTCTTCATATTCTTTTATCATTCCTCTCTATTCTATTTCTGTTTAACATTCCTTCGTCTACCTCGCTATTGTTTACCACTTCAAATATAAAGTTACTGGGTAAGTATTTCCACCTCTGAATAAGTGAGGCATACTGTAGAGCTTTATAGTGTTTACGTTTAATCTTCATCTGATTCTAAAATTATTGACTCATAAGTATAAACAGTTTCCATGCTACACTCGTCATTTATACAAGAATAATTATTAACTATTCCATTCCCTTCCTGTCCGTAATCTTCATAAGTGTCACAACCTCCCCAAACTAATTCTTTTCCGCAATTACAATCCATAGTTAATCTTCATACAAATTTATAAAATATACTTCTCCCTCTGTTTCAATAGTAGCGTTTGCAGGCCAAATAGTTATATAACCGTTCATGTATTCAGTAACCATGTAAAGCTGGCCGTCCTCATGCACTTCTAGGCAATAGCTATATACATTTTCTTGCTCATCCATTACTTAACATACTTAAAGCATTATTATAAGCTCTTGCTGCTTCTAATTCACATTTAAATCTACCTAAGTTTGTTTTTTTGTTATTTACTGTAATTGATGCCATCCAATTATTTCTTGACTTATCCCAACTAACTCCTTTATATTTACTAGTGCCTTTGTAATGCGTATATGTGTTTTGTCTTTGCGTTATTACTTCTAGGTTATCTACTCTGTTATCTGTTTTAACATTGTTAATATGATTAACTACTAAGGCTTGTCTATTTGGAGTGTGGTTTAAAAAAGCCATAGCTACTAATTGATGTACAGTATATCCTTTTTGTTTTCCATTTATAAATAAAGATATAATTAAATAACCTCTTGCGCCTAAGTGAGATGTTAAGAGCCTTTCTTTTTTACGTTTAAAACTTTTTATTCTACCTAAACTTGATGCCTTATATCCTTCACATCCTTTTATGTCTTTCCAAATTTCCATATTATATCTTATCTCCTCCATACTCCTCTACCAATCTATTATACCCTGCTATCATTCTTTGATAATATCTCTGTTTGCATATTCCACAACCTAGATTCAATCTTACATTTTTGTCTTGCTCTATGTATTTAAGAAACAAAGTAGCTATTGCTTTATTAACTTTTGGGTCTCTACTAATAGCATTCAGTTTCTTGTATGCTTTTAAATATGGTAGATAAGGCTCTACCTCGTCAAATAATGGATGCTCTTGTTTAATCCCTGTAAACGGTGTTAACTCTTCTACTTCGTGCGCTTTCTCAGGCATAGCAGCTAGGCAATCTAATAAAGCTACCTTAGTCATTCCTTTGGTGTTTATACCTAGCTTAGTTGCATAGCTTTTTAAAGCTCCCCATTTAAGTTCTCTGTAGTTCATTATCTTTTTATAACTCTGTCAATGTTATTTTTAAACAATTCTATTAGGTCATTGCCATCTCTAAAAGCGAAATATAAAAATATAACCATATAACTTATGTCTAGTGAAACAATACTAAAAGCTAGACCTATCCAAAAAGATAAACAATAAGCGCAATTTAAAGGCTTAAAATCTAAAGTATAAAGTATCTTACTTATCGGCTCATAAACATATCTAAAACCTTCCTTAGTTGAAAAGGTTTGCTTGAATAGGCTAGTCCATCCTAGTATGGCCAGTATTGATATTATAATTATGCTCATTTGTTTTGTTTTCTTAATTTGTTATAAATGCTTTCCATTCTTTCCTTTGCTGTTGCTCTATGTATTCCTGTGTGGTCTGAGAACAATTTTATGCTTAGGTTTCTCTTTACTATTTCCTCTACCCATATTCGCTCCATTTCATCCAGTTGCTTGACTTGCTCTAGGTACTCTTTGTACACGTTGTTACTAATATACGGAATATCTTTTAATTTTAAGTAGTCAAGCTCTGTAGATTCTTGTAAAACATTGTCAAAGTGCAAACGGTTAAACTCACTCCCTGACAAGTGAAACATCTTATAAGCTACCACAAATATAAACCCATCTATTTTGTTGAGGTTATTCGGTAGCTCATTAGTTAAAAAATATATGTTTACTTCCTGAGCTAAGTCTTGCCAAATGTCAGAATGTTTGCAGATGTTCTTGCAAGCAGTTTCAATCACTTGCCTCTTTTCTTTTATGAATGCTTCGTTCACGTCTGTAAATATAGTAATTTTTTTTGTCTTATATTTTTGATAACGTAATTGTCATGAATTAGTTTCTTTGGTGGGTTTATTTTATCTATATGCTTCATAACTTCTTAATCTTATCTTTATAAATTACTTTTAGCTCTATCAATTCTGGAATACTGTATTTCATAGACTTGCCTCTTAACTTTTTTAGTTCTTCAAATCTGCACAGTCCTATTCTATTCGGTAGCCTTTCGGTATAGTCTAATAATGCTCCATGTCGATGCTGATTGCAGTAAACACATTGTCCATGAATATTGTCTGTATTGAATCTTAACTCAGGGTTACCGCCTGCACTATAGTAATGCCCTGCGTCATACTTTCCAGTCAGCGGAGCGTCACAGCTTATACATCCTTTGTCTTTATCTCTAAGTCTTACGTATTTGTTTACTATTACTTGTAACTCTTTAACATGGTCGCTGTAAGTTTTTAGCTTTTCTTTTAATACTTTCTTTTCTGCTTTCCACTCTTTGGCTTTTACTTTGTTTTTCCATTCTAAAATACAGCTAGGCTCAAAGCAAGTTTTCTGGAGAAAATACTTAGGCTCAAATTTATCTTTGCAAATTTTGCAGCGTGGCATTTAGTTTATTTATTATTTAAGAAATTTATTAACTCTGTTTTATTTACTTTTTTAGTTCTATTTGATTGAAAAGAATATATAGTGGCTTCATTGTATGGCTCATCTGCATAAATTGTATAAGTATCAATACCCATTTTAGATAATTTACCTAAAAGAATCTGCTGACCTTTTGACATTTTTTCTCTACCATGCTTAGACTCTATTATTCTTATTTTATTGTTTTTATAGTCATTAATAATCAAATCAATATTATTAACTACCATATCTTTTCTACAGTTTACAGCTACAAATTTATTTAAGTCTGACCCATAATAGTTTTCATTTATTATTTTGTTTTCTATTTGTGGATGCTCCTCTTTTATTTGTACTATATTTCCAAATATATCATATTGCTTCATAGTTTAATTATTTTTTTAAAAAAGAGATATTTGATTTTGAGCAACATCTTTAAAAGCTGTAGAGTTAAACATAATTACATCGCTACTATCTAAACTTTTGATGCCTGTATATTTAAAACTATAGCTAGGTCTTTCTATTAATTTTCTTCCGCTTGTATCTTTTGGCGGTACTTTTAAATGTCCAGCAGTTTGTGACCAATTAATATCTTTGTCAAGTGCTATACCTAGTGCTGGATTCATAGTTCTAATAAACATCTGGTGTCCTTCTTTCCAGTACAAAGAACTAATATAATTAACAATTTCTTTTCCTAAGCCTAAACCTTGAAAGTCTGGCAAAATAACCACTCTGCTTATGCGTCTAGTTTTTGGGTCACCTACACCTGGAAATGGCAATATACCTACAAAAGATATTGGCTTATCATTCCATAAAAAAATATAACATTGAGCTGCCTTATTTAAATCTTCTGTTAAATAGTGATGTTGTTTGAATATATTCCAAGTTTCATATCTACATCGAAATACCTGTAATTTAATTTTTGGTCGGCTACTCCTGGCTAAAGACGCTCTCTCGACACGCCCTTTCAATGGTGAATAAGTCCAGTCTGGCAATAGCCACTCCATAATATCAAAATGACAAGAAGCAAGTATTATTTTTTTATTATTTCTTCTTATGTATTTCTGTAAAGCGTTACTCATTGCTTTTGCCACGTCTCTATCTACTACAGATGTAAACTCATCTATCAAAATAGTTTCTCCTTCTTTTGCTTTGGCTACTTTATAAGCCAATGATGCTCTATACTGCTCTCCATTACTTAATAAATCAAATGGTCTTAACCAAGTAGGTACTGATGCCAACCCCATCGCAGACAACAAAAAAGTTGCTTCTTTTGGTTCTAGCCAATCAAAATTAGATATTAAAGGCTTTTCAGAATTAAACTTGTCTTTTGATAAATTACCAAATTCTTTTAGTAAAGTTGTTTTACCAGTTCCAGAGCCACCATAAATAACGCCAATATTCCAATCAAATGTTTTACATTCACTAAAGTTAATAGGTATTTTTACAGTTGTTTCTTCTTTATTTTGTATATCAAAAGCATCATAAACATACTCAGTATATTTATCATTTATAATTATATTTTTTCTTTCAATGTATTTCATAATTTAATTAGTTTAATTGGTCTTTAATATACTGGATGTATTTTTCTGTATATTTTTGGTAGAACTCTGCAAATTGCTCCTTTGTTGGCTCTTTACTCATCTTCTGTTTGCAGTATAAATATAATACATTTCTTAGCCTTTCGCTCTGAGTCTTACCATTTGGCTTGTCTAAAACAACCTTATCAATTTGGTTTATTTCATCGGTAGAAAGTCCTTCGCTATCTTTAAAGTATAGTATTCCGTTACTGTCTAATAACTTGTCGACCTCCATTAGTTCGTTACTGGATTGCTCTAGGCTTGTAATAAATGAAATTTTTAAGCTCTTGTCTTTTCGTCTTGTCACTCCATCTAAGGAGCATTGTTTTAGTAGTTTCATGTCGTTTTGTTTTTATGTAGTTTAAAATGGGCAATCTTCTAGCTCATCCTCATCGGGCATAAACTCAAAGTTTGCATTCGGTTTTAAAGATAGTTGTTTTTCTTGACTATCAAAATCTTTTGTTAAATCAAATGCAGGAACGTAACCTCCTGCTGTATAATATCTGCCTGTAGGTATGTCATAATTTAGTATAGAACTTTTACCTATATCGCCTTGAAAATTATACTTTGTTTTTAGGTTCTGAAACATTACAGAGTTATCGTTAAAGTCTCTATGTATTACATAACCATCGTGAGTTTGGTTTCTAAAGTCTGCGCTACCTGAAACATCGTAAAGAGTAGGAACACTAAAAGTATTGTCCTCCTCCTTTCGCATCTTTGTAGGGTGTGCTATCAACATTATAATAACATTGTTAGTTTGTGCAAACATTGTAAGCCTAGTTAATACTGCATCTATATCCTTTTTTTCAGATGCTCCTACTACCTTGTTAAAGGCATCTATCACAAATATATCTACTCCATAACTAAACATCTGCTGCTTAAAAGTATCTAGTATCCAAGTCCAGTCTGCAACCTCTCCAGAGTTTGGCATAGTGTAGTATATCTTTTGGTCTGCCCAAGTTATATACCTTTCAATATCCGCAGGAGTTATTCTATCTCCTTGACTTTTCCAAAATGGTTTACCTATTGCTTTCGGAATAAACCTAGTTTGATGTAGTGCAAATGGAGCGTGTTCTGGAGTAAAGAAACTAGCTTTCATTTTAAAATCTTTAACTAAGTTCATTACATACCACTCTGTAAACTCAGACTTACCATGTGATGGTATTCCTGTAACTGTACAAAGATGACCACGCATTAAACTAAAAAAGCTGTTTATATCTTTAAAGCAGTCTGCTTTTGGTTTGATTGTTTCGGGTAGTCCATTGTTATAAAAATCAAATATTTCATTTTTTAAATCTGAGATTGTAACCGTTCCACTAACTGGGAATTTATTTCTATTTAATACAGATTCTTTTAATACTCCTTTTTGTAAATCTCCGTTAGCATCTTTGTTCTGCCATTCTACATATTCGCAGCGCCACCTACCTAAACGATGTGCTATTTTATCCTTTAGCTCGTTTCCTTTCGTGTCGTTGTCTACTCCTATAATAAACTTTTTTACATCTTTTAAATACTTTTCTGAGTTCTTCCAGTATTCGTCATTGTCATTTGCTCCATTAGGAACGCTTATAGCTGACTTTATACCTATGTGATGCAGAGCTAAAACATCAAACTCTCCCTCTACTATCCAAACCTCTGACTCTCCTACTACAGAATTAATATTATAGAAAATACTTTTACCTCCTGCTGTTTGTGTAAAGTTCTTTTGAGCTGACCTATATTTTTTGTTTACTACAGTATCTCCTTCAAAATAATTAAATACAATATTACTACATTCTTTTTTTAGTTGTGGTTGGTATTGTTTTTCTTCTGTTATTCCTAACTGAATAAGTGAGTGCTGACCTATTGCTCTTTCATTCTCTACCCATTTAACCATACCTTCGGATAGTTTAGTAAAGTTCTGCCAATCTTGACTAGGTAGTATAACCTTTGGTTCGTATTCATTCTTATCTCTAAAAGTTAAAGCACTACAGTAATGACATTTGCCAAATCCCTCATTATGATTTATCTGTAAGCTCTTGTCTGTTTTGTCGCTTCTAGAGTTATCGCACTCAGGACATCGTATCTTTTCTTGACCTTTGTCCTTTCTAAAGTTAAGCGTATTCCATTCGATAAAGTTATTCATAGTGCTATAGTTCTTTTTGGTTTGTCAGATTTAAAGTCTTGTTTTTTAAACCACGCTCGAAAGTGTTTTTTAACCTCCTGTAAATCTCTGTCTAAATTGTCATCTAATTCTTGACCTTCCAAAAATATAACTAAAAACTTTTCTACCTCAATTAATTTACATTTATTTAGTTTAGCTATTCCTTCCTTCCAAACTTGAGAGTTAAAAAGTTCTTCTCTTATCTTATCTTTTCTTTTCTTTTCTTCTCTTATCTTAATGGCATCACTTTCGCATTGCATTTCTGATGCATTCGCATTGCGTTTGCTTTGCGTTTGCTTATCCCATCTAGCCTTTGCTGCTGCTGAGTTTTTACTGCTTTTGGTTTGTCTTTCTATCCATTGCTCATCTAAAAAATTTATATAAATATTTTTATCTTTTCTCTTAATTATTTCAGTTTTTAACAGATAATTTATGTTTTTATCTTGATTTCTAAACCTTTTCTTTACTTTTTGTAGTGAAACTTCACAACCACTACTCCAGTAATAGGAGCAGATATTAATAAATAATCCTTGTATCTCGTAATCTTCTAGTGTTATATCTCCATCGTTCCACTCGGAACAAAAGAACTTAAAATAAGGTAAATCTTTTGCCATAATATTAGTTATAAAAAAACCCTTCAATAGCTTTCGAGACCGCAACTCTACTCACCATTAAAGGGTTTAATCTTATTAATATTTATGTGTAGCTGCTTTTGCGGTTCAGCCTACATATTGTCTATTGTAATTATTTATTTAAGTTGTACAAATATAAGCTATTTTATTTTGTATCCTTTGCTTAAAAATAAATCTATCACCTTCTTAAAAGGGTAAATCGTCCTGCGTCTCAGCTTGTACAGTTTCTTTCTCTGTAGTCTGTGAATCGTCCTTTGTGCATCTCCAAGACGATAACGTAGTGTAGTGTTGTCCATTGTATTCTCTATGCTTAATATTAAACTTTACAGCAACAGTATCTCCTACTACGTTATACTTTCTAAACTGTTCTATCTTATCTTGTCCAAACACTTCAAAAGCTATTTCATTATCATACTGCTCTCCAGTATCAACAATATAAAACATCTTCTGAAACATCTTTTCTCCGCTCCCTATTGTTTTTACTTCTTCAATAGTTTTAATAGTTCCTTTTACTTCTAATTGCATAACTTATTGTTTTAATTATATTATTGGCAGTTCATCCATTGCCTTATCTACTTTGCCTTGTTCAATATTCTCATTAAATATATTCAAGTCTGTTCTATCATTTTGATATATAAAATGGTTGCATAATGCTTCATACATACAATCCCTAAACATAGGGTCTTCTAGTGCGCAAAATATAGCTTCAGATAGTTGCTCATGTGTTGCACTAATTATAAGAGCTGAACTGTTATCTTCTAAAAGACCTGAAGACCTTAAATACATTGCAGATGTATCTTCATTTAATTTTATACTACCTTTGAACAAGTTAGATATATCTAAGTCTAAATCTATTAGTTCCTGTTTTCTTTTCTCTGTTAATTTCATAATTTATTAATTTTTAATTGGTTACAAATATACTAATTTTTAACGATATAAATCCATTAGTTTGGTACATAGTTCGTTATGATATTCCCTGTACTCTTTGTCTATTTCTATTAGTCCTTTTATTTTCTTAATAGAGTGCAAAGCTGTTGCATGGTCTAGGTTGAATATCTCTCCTATCTCTGTCAGGGTTATCTTACGAACTTCGCGCCTTAGAAAATACGCTGTGAATTGCTTTGCTCTTATTATCTGAGCTTGTCTGTTTTTTTCTTTTAGTTTTTCCAGTGGTACGTCAAAATATGCAAATATTATCCTGCAAATATTTTCAATGTGCTTGTCGTGGTTTAGGTACATTTGTTTGTGTTTTCTGTAGAGTTCTTCGTCTACTGTTCTTAAATAGGCTTTTATGCCTTTATCTGTTAAGTAATGAGCTTGGTACATAAGTAAATAAATTTATATCTGTGTCTATTAAAATTAGTTTTCTGTTTAAGTTTTGCTCTAGCCATTTACCTTGACTATTGTACCACTCTACAGCTTCTTTTTTAGTCCTGTAATATCTAGAATACTCCTCTAAGTTTCCCCTACTATTATACACTTTATAAATGTAGGGTTTATATCTATCCTCCTTTCTCATTGTTTTCTTTTTAATATATTAATAGGCTCTTTGTTAAAAGATATAAGAGCTTTGTCTACAAATAATGCTGCTTCTCTTTCAGTTTCAAATCTCTTCATTTTTAGCTTACCATTAATTATAACTCTAGCTATATAAAGAAGGGTTTTATTTTTCCTACACTTCTCAATATATACGTTTTTAAACTTCTTAGACTTTCCTATGTACTCCATTTGATTACCAGAACTTCTCATTAGCTTAGTATTAGTTGCTTGTTTAAAATCGAATCTCTGTACTCTATGTAGAACTTACCGCATTCGATAACTCTATCTATTATTTGCCTTTCCTTTTCTGTATCCCTTTCAAATGAAATAGTAGTAACTCTTAGGAATGGGTCGTGACTATCTACTTTGTGAATGCCTAAATTATCCCATTCTTTTAAAAGATAGTCGGGAGTTGAAACCATGCAGTAGGCGAGTTCTGCTTTCGGCTTATCATAAAGCCATAAATATCCTCTTAACTGCCATTCGTAATCTTTATTGTTTACATCCTCAGGAGATGCAGGAAACGTCTCTAAACTCCATGAGCTTTTAATATCTATTATTTTATCCTCTGCATTTATGTCGCATTCGCCAGTTATAAACTCATTAGAGAGCCTTTCTGTATTCTTTAGATATAAAGTACCATGTACTTCGTTGTAAAGGTCTATACTCGTGTCCTCCATGTCTATCCCTTTAGTTAAGTATTTACTATCTATTGTAGTTTTATATCCGAATAAGTCCTCTTTTACAAGTTCCTTAATGTAAGTTTTACATCCTGCTGACAATGTTTCTTTTTTGCTTCTAGGGTTTGTCATAATCTTTCCTAGTGCGCTGCTTCTAATTTTCATAGTTTTTAGTTTTTAATTGTTTTCTATATACGGTATTGAATGTGCGAATATGTCGTGTTCATCTTCTGCGTAATAAGCATCTACCCAGCTTATCTCAAATTCATTACCCTGCTCATCTTTATAAATTACCCATCCATTAAATATACCTACTGTAGGGTCATCCATTTGTAAATCTAATATTTCTAAATTAAATTCTTTAAAATTATCTTCTACATATTTTATTTGCCTCATAGTTATTTGTTTTTAGTGTAATAGTTTTCTAATTCAAAAGCGTGGCTTTTCTCCATTAATTCTATACGCTCGTCTAAAGCAGCTACAATACGCTTATAAGTTTCTATTGTGCTTTCTAAGACAATGATTCTTTTGTCCGCTGTCTCTAGTTCGTTTCTTAAAATAGTTTCCATAGTTGTTTAGTTTAATTCGTTATATCTTTTTATCTGTGCTTCTGTGATTATGTACTTTGCTTTTAAATCTTTGCCATCTGTTCCTTTTAGCTTTTCGGCTTGTGCGTCTGTAGCCGTGAACTTTCTTTTAGTCGGTTGTTTGTTTTCCTGAGTTCCGCAAGCATCAACATCCTTGTCTGTGATAAGTCCTAACATAGTACTAAGGCTGTATCTTCTCAGGTAGGTTATTCCACTCCCTAAAGTTTGGTAATCGTTCATACCTTTTAAACTAACCTGTGGTATCTCTGCACTACCTTGTATTTGCTCTCCTGACTTTATGTGAAAAATAGTAGTAACTAAATTTCTGCCATCTAGTATTTGATAAAAGCCTAAATCGTGTTTCATTAATAGCGGTTTAATTACTTTGAATATTGAGTTAAGGTTTGAGTAAGTGTAGTTAAAACCTTTTGTTTCTTCGTGAATAGTTGGGACTTCATTCTGAAAGTCTGCCAGTGCTTTGAATAGTGTTTTCATTTGTTTTCGTTTTTATGTTTGTTTATTAATTTCTGTTCTTGTGCTTCGCGCTCTGTAGCGTGGTGTGAGATGTCTTTAGTAGTGTAAGTTCCATTATCCCAATAATCAGTAGTAAATACTTCATAAAGGTCTTTATGTACTTTTTGCATCTCATGTAGTGAGTGAGTTAGTTTTCTTTTCATTTCTGTCTAGCTTTTAAATATTTGTAATAAAGTTCTGTATTAAAGTTATCCCAGTAGGATAGTAGTGCTTCTTTGTTTTTCATAGTTCTAGTTTTAAAGATTAGTAATATATTTATTTGCTTTACTTTTCATGTGTTCAATATCTAGCCAGTCTAATAGTTCGATAGTATCAAATACAATACTAAAGTCCTCGCCATATTCGTCAGTACCTTGTAAGATAGTTTCGTTGTCCTCTGTTGACATAAAAGTATTAATGTCATTTAGTCTTTTGTTTTTCATAGTTATAGTTTATAAGTTTTCAACAATATTAAATATAAGTTTTGGAATAAAAAAATTTTAAGCAAAAAAAAGAGCTAACAACTGAATGTTAACTCCCTTTCCAAACTAAACTAAACTACGAATACGCAAATATAATACTTTTATTTTAGTTACTGTTTTTAATACTTATTTCTTTTGCTCTTTCTATTATATAATTGTCTACCTCTAAATCCGCTTTGGTGTACATTCTTACCATCTCCTCGAAGCTATACATGATGTCGTGAGGGTCTTGTATAGGGAAATAAGTACTGTACTCTATTTCTTCGTCAGAAAGTTCTATTCGCGTCATTTAAAGTAATGTGTTATATGTGAAACTCTACCCATATCTTTAGAATGTAGAAAACCCTCGCAAGCTACCATATTACTATATCCGCTTTCTGCGTGCCAAAGGTCTGCGCTGCTAGGCGAACGTAAATAAGTTACATTACATCCTGTAAAGTCTTTACCACTTTTAAACTGTGTTTTGTCTTGATGGTGTACATGGTGTAAATAAGCATATCTAAACTTAGTATCTGCCCACATCTGAGGTTGTTCGTTAGCCATTTGTAAAGGTAGGTTTGACATTTTACCTTTGTGCCCATGTTCAAACTCTAGCATATTACTGTGAAACTGGTAGTACTTTCTGTACTTTGGACTTATATCGAATGTAATATTTTTACTCTTTCTAAACCATGCAGACAATACAGAAGCTAAAAGACAACCGCTCATTTCATCGTGGTTACTAGGACAATGTATTATGTCAACATCTGCAACCTTTATACATAACTCTATACATTTAATATAACAGTCCTTAGCAATGTTAAAAGCTGTGAACCAGTTTACATCTGTGTCTTGTGGAGTAAATTTAGTAGTTGATTTAGAAAGGTTATCGGTGTTTAGTACATCGTTGCCTATTACAAAAACAACCCTTTCAATGTTAAAGCCTGAAGCCTTTTGTATAAGTCCTTTAGTTCCTTCTATTGCTCTTTCTACTGCTATCTTACTATTATAGTCTGCTCCTGTTAAGTGAGCTTCTGCATACTTGTTTATGTGTAAGTCAGCTATATCAATTACTAATAAATGTCCATCCTCTGATTTACTTCTTTTTATAGTCGGATACTTTGGGGAGTATTCTTGTAACTCCTTAATTAAATCCTCTGCAAATTTGTTTTTTGCTTCAGTCTTAAAATTAGGGTTTTTAAAGAATAGGCTAGATTTATCTGTTTTGAACCACCCATGCTTAACATCATCGGGGTTTATTCCTGCTGCTATGCTTTCCTCTTTTATTCGCCTGTAATTCTCAATAAGGTTAATCTCATCTTTCTTTAGTCTAAATCGTTTGTTTCCTTTCATAGTTGCAAATATAATAAAAAACTAACCTTTATAATTTCGCCTCAGAATCACAAAGAACAAAGCAGCAATTAAGACTATAAGTATAATATTAAAGCGGTTATCTTTCTCTATTACCTTTATCTTATCAACTGGAACTAATACCTCCTTAACAATAGTATCGCCTTTACATTCTACCTCATGGTATATCTCTTGTCTTAGAGTATCATAAAAGTATCTTAAAAAGACTTTCTCATTATTCACTACTATAGTGCTATCGTGTCTGTAGAAAGTCGCTGTAGTGTCATGAATGTAGCTTTCTACTATTACAGTGTCAACTACCTTAATAGTGTCTTTAATAACTAGACCATGTTTATAAGCGTAATTTTCTGCTCTCTTTACTTTACGGTTAAGTCTGTTTTGTGGCGAGCATGAGATTAAGAATATACAAAGTAGTAGTATTCTCATTTGCGATTCAAGCCTATTAAAGAGTCCTTAGACCTAAGTAATAGTAAACCTAAAGCAGCTACTGCTCCTGCTTCTGTTTCAGTATGTCCTTTGCTTATATACAAAGATACTGCTATACTTAAAATAGTTAATCCTAACATTGTCGTTACTATTCCGTCTTTGAATAATCTTTTCATAATTTTTTGTTTAGTCTATTTGAAAGTGTGCGCCATCTTTACCCCATAGGTCTTGACCCCAATTAAGTATTACTCCATGAGATAAGGCTACCTCTTGTAAGTGTCTAGCTATAGGTTCTAAGTATTTTAAATCCCAAATAGCCCGACCATCAAAGTAGCAATAGATATCAAATGCACGTCCAGTCATGTGGTAACTTTTAAGCGTCCATGTTATACGACTTTTGTCAGGTCTGCCCTCTATACCTACAATACCTTTTTCGATTAATTGCTCTGTAGTTCGACCTCTAGCGTATAGTTCTTCTTGTCTTCGATAGGTTCTAAAGCCTCCATCTCTAGGTATGCCAAAATCATAAGGACTGTCTTTAATAGCTTCTTTTAAGATAGTAATTAAAATAGGGTTTATTCCTTCAATGCGTTCTAAACTTCTTTTGCTAAATCTATACATTATTTGTTTATTAGAATGTCAAGTTTTCCGTTGATAGTAGAGATGCCTATTTTGACGTCCGATAGTTCTTTGTTTATAGTGTCGAGTTCTGTTTTGTTCTTTTCTTCGTTTTTCTCCATTCGGCTGTGTATCCCTGAGAACTTTTTGAACATTACACTTTCGTTTTTATCTATGTCTCTCTTCATCTGTCTTATCTTATCTTCTTGGCTCTTATCTGACATTACCATTTTCCAATAAAAACCCAAAGCAGAACCGACACCCACCACAATATAAATAACATCCTTTAAACTAAAAATTGTATCCATCGCCACCATCCTATATTTTATTTTTTATCTTTTAAATTCATTTACCCCTTCATCTAAAGGTTCACTCCATTTGTCGGTAGCCATTAATTCTAGGCATTCAGCATGAGTATATATTCCTACTGGTATAACTGTACCATCTGAAATAAAAGTAGGCTCGTATCCTTCCTGCCATTTAATTATAAACTGCGTGTTATCTATTGACTTTCTAATAGTGTTGCTAGATGTTTCTTCTATTTGGCTAAAATCTATTAAGTTTAAGTCTGCTATATTTATTACTGCGTATGTTCTCATTTAAGGTATATCTGTAGAGTAAGCTACTCCGTTGTTTAAAGTTCCATTATTACCACCACTTCCTGAATCTATGGCAGTAGTTCCGCTTCCTTCCTCGAATCTATACCAATGTAATGGAGGAGTTGATAAAAGGCTTAGGTCTGTTGCTTCACCGCTTCCATCCCAAACATCAGCAATATCAACTACTGAGTTGAAAATAGAAACTTCATCAATTTTACCTTCAAACAATCCAGCGTTTGACCTTCTCGCACCTATTAGCAAATCATTAGTAGTTGTGAAGTCTTGATTATTTGCAAAAGTTGTCGCTACTGTTTTTAATAAAGCTCCATTTTTATAAAATTTGGTGTTTACTTTATCCCAAGTTACTAAAATATGCTGCCACGCGTTCAAAGTCACTGTGCCCGCAGCAGTATCTAAACTGTTTAAATTAGCTCCATTTGTACTTAGAGAGAATCTGAAATTTGTGCCAGTATATAGTCCTAAATAAAATGCTCTCGGTGACGCTGCATCTGTACTAACAAAACTAGGCGCGGTTGCATCACCATAGCTTGTAGGATATACCCACGCAGAAATGCTCAAGGCAGTTTCACCACTTAAAGTAGATGCTCCGCAATCAATATAGTCATCCACCCCATCATAGCTAGTCGAATATGTATTAACGAAAGGTGCGCCACCTCCTGCGCCTACTACTAGACCGCTGTTTATTTTATAGCCATATCCGTACATACGACTATTTTAAGATAGCTACTACTGAGCCACTAGTTAAAGTTATAGCACTAAAATAGTCTCCTCTTTGTGGCGTTATTAGCACTCCTGCTTTTACTCCAGTTGCAGGGGTTGTGATATAAGAAGCTAGTACATCTGTAGCTGTATCTCCGTTTACTTCTATTCGTGCTATTACTGTGTCCTCTGCTACATAGTAACTGTCTGCATTTAATACTTTCTCTGCTGTGTCGTTTATTACTACTACGCCATTTATAGCGATTAATTCTCCTGAGTTTGTCATTTTATTTATTTATTAATTTTGTGGTATTTGGCATTCGTTATATTCTAAAGGTTGTTTAAGTTGCATACTCATTGTCCACCCTGTTAAGGTATCGTCAAATCGTTCTGTAAAGCTGCTTATGCTCCCTGACTTTTCTATCTTTACAAATTTCCAATTATCGGTATATAGCTTTTCAAAATATGCAATAGTATCTAAAAGAATTAGTAGCGTGTCGCTTTTAACTTCTGTTTCTATCGTTCCTTCGTTAGCTTTGTCCATGACAAGTATGTTAAAACCGTTTGTTATAAAACCCTCTCCAATAGTTGCAGGGCTGTCTTGTAAAAACAACATTGGATAATTTAATTCTGCTAAAGTCTCCTTTTGGACAATTTCCCACAAATCTCCCGATTTAAATTCGTTTATTTGTTTGTGAGCGGTTGCAAAGTCTTGGAATTGTTTTATTATCTGATTGTAGGTTATTTTCATTTCTAAACTTTCTTAGCTTCTTGTCAACTATACTAAATTTCTTTACTTTATTCTTTGCCATATTTAATCATTACAACAGTCTCTTAAATAGTCAAACCCTGTGCCTCTATTTTTACCATTACCTAAGTATAAGCCACCAGTAAAAGCTGAGTTACTAGGAAATATATCGTCCGTATCTGAGTTACTTGTATATAAAGGGAATAGTGTATGGTTAGCTACTAAATAATTAATTATGTCTTCTGCAAACATTTCAGCTTTATCTCGCCATCTATTTAACAAGTGGTTTAAGTCATCGAAAGATGTAGCTTGGCTATTCTCTGATGTCTGCTGTACTACTCCTTTGTTTCTATATTTAAAAGATAGTATTGGAGTCATTTCAAATACTAGGTATTTTAATAAACAAGGTGCTATATATGTATTAACTAAAATTAAGTCATTTCCTGCGAGTGTTCCTGCGCCTGCTTTAGCTATTATGTCATCGAATAAGTTAGTGCCTAGAATAGGCTTTATATACTCCCTTTGCGCTGTCCACAAAGCATCTATCATAAGGCGCTCGTCTACATTTGAATCTAGGATGCTGTTATCCTTGATATAGTCCATATCTATGAGTAGTGTTCTAGCCATTGTTTTTCTCTTTTACTTCCCTTCTTATATTCTTTGCTCTTGCTGTGTGTGGTCGCATTATAATAAATTCTATATCCTCTTTAAGTTCCTCCGCTGCTTTTACTGCTGCTTCTTTTTTAAATTTTAAACGTTGGTAACTACTAAGCATCTTATTTAACTTTTACTCTAACGGTTCTAGCAGACCATACGTGCCTACAATAGGGTACTCTATTACCGTTTCTATTCCACCATCCACCTCTATGCTTAAAGGTGCTTTGTCCAAAGTCGTTAACCATTCCTAGTAACTCCTCTCTAGTGTAGCTTTTACCTAGTCTTAGCATTTCTCTGCAATAGTCTCTAGTGCCTGCAATTATAGGAGAGCCTGACAAGTCAGCTCTTAAAGCATATTTGTAAACTGTTATAATCTCAGAAACTTCCTCCTCGCCTTCCTCAGTTACATTAATTTTAGTTTTCTTTAGGTCTAGTAAACCGTTCTTAACCAGTCTATCTATCCTTTCTTGCACTTCGCTAGGTGTTTCTCCTACTTGCTCGCTTATTTCCTCTACTGTTACTTTAGGGTTTGCCTTTATAATGTCTATTACTTGGCTGTCTATACTTCCTATGTCTGCAAAGTCGAAAGGGTTATAGTCCAATTCCTTTTCGCTAATTACTTCTAGCTCATCATCGTGGTATCCTAGTTTAGATAACTCAGTCCAAAATAGCTCCTCATCTTCATTGCTAAATACTTGCTCTGTTTTCTTTTCTAAAGGCTTCTCTAAAGGCTTGTATCCTGCAAGCTCTCTTATTTCGTCTGTAGTCAAAACAGAAACTAAAGTGCTTTCTGATATCTGTACTTTGATAGGTGCTATCTTTTCTATTTTTAGACCGCTAGGCATTCCTAACAATAAAGCAAAGTCATTAAATAGCTTCTCGTACATTCTCTGCGCAGGCTCAATGTAACTACTATTCATTGCTTCAATAGCTACTCTTAATTCATCTGCATTATTGCTAAAGCCTGTGTCTGCTGTCTTAATAAATACAGAAGCGTCTACTCCATGCGCTGTAAATATTTCGTCTTGTATTTGTTGGTTAAGGTTTATAAACTTGTCATCCTGTCCGTTAGGGTTAGTAGATATTATTTCTACTCCTTTGTCTTTTCCGTCATCGAATATTATAACTGGTTCGCCTGCATTATTAGAGCCATGATGTTTATTCTTAATCTGTTTTTTAATGTAGGCTTGAGCTTCTTGAGTTGGTTGTCCATTGTGAAAGTTCCATATAGTACCACCACTGTAACCATTTGATATTGAGTTTAATACGTAGTTAGAAACCTCATAATCACTTTTTATGTAATTTATACCGCTTATGTAATTTGGAAGCGGATACTCTTTTAAGTTTGGTCTATAAGACTTGTAATAACAAATGTATCTTTCGCCTCTTACAGCAGAGCCATCAAAAGGAAAAGATGTTAATGTTTCAAAGTCCTCGTTACTTGTCGGCTTTCTACTTGCCCAGTCGCTTGTATAGAAATAAGTATCCTCCTCAACTCCAACGCGTATATCGCCAAAGTCAATATGATTAATAATTAAACCTTTGCCATCTTTAGTAACTATTACTTCTAAAGCATAACCGCCAAATAGCTCGTTATCTTTTACAATCTTTTTTGTAAGCTCAAAAAGTGAATCGTTACCCGGATGATTAATAAAGTTTTCTAGTTTAACTCTGTCCTCAAGCGTTCTTACTGTTTGGTCTACTTTCCAACCTCTACCACTTATGTAATTAGTCTTGCCGTTTATTATACTATTGTGCTTACCTGAGGTATTGTAAAGCTCTACTAAGTAATTAGGGTATAAGTTCTTCCATGGCGATTCTGTACCATAGACAATGTAGTCTTTACCTCTTTCTTCTTTAAACACAGGGGGCTTGTTTGCCTCAAAGTTAAAGATTAAAATATTTTCTTTGTTCATCATGTTACCTGATGTGTTTTATAAGTTATGTCTATGTCGTGCTGATTATAGGTAGTACTTGCACGTTCCAAATCCATTAAGCCGCTTTCGACTAGTCCAGTTGCTAAGGTCGGGTCTAGGTTAGTTGAGCTGCTTTGCTCATAAACAAAATATTCGTATTGTCCTCCTGCTCCTAGTATAAGCTCTCCTACTAATGGTAAGTTTGTTCCTTCTGTAAATACAAACTCATTGTATCTGTCTTTATATAAGCTAGTGTCTGCCATTATACAATAGTAACTTACTTTCTCTGTTATATTTCTAAATTGAAATAGGTAGACTGGAGAGGAAAGGGTAGTCTTTTCCTTTAGTGTTAAAGTTAGATTGCTTGTAGTATTTTCGTTTATCAAAATAGGCATTATTCAGAATCTTTTTGCTCTTTCTTTTCCTTCTTTTTTTTCTCCACTTTGAAAACATCTAAACCTAGCTTTTTATATTTAGCAAATCTTTTTTCGTCATTAACTATGGTAACGTGTCCGACTACTTTGTGGTTGACTGAACCGCCTCTTTTATATTCATCTTTTAACTCCATATTATCTATTGTAAAAAAAATTAATAGTTGTATAAAAAAAACTATAAAATAAAAAAAGGGCAATAAATTAATACCGCCCTTCTTTAATTAGTTGTTTAAAACTATGCTATTGTTAACCCTGCGATTACTGTAGCATCTACTTCTAGCATCCGCTTTGCTTCTTTAGAGCTTATGCTATACGTGAATCCATTATGGTCGCCCATAGCTGCGCCTGTAACTGATGTTCCACTTAATTTATCTGCTGCATAGTAAGCTCCGACTGTCCAATACTTTTCATTCATATCTTTAACAATTACGAATAACTGAGCTTGGTCTAAAAGTGTCAGCTCCTCGCTTTCTGATGCTGATAAGTTCTTAGTGTTAAATTCTAAAACTGAATCATAAAAGTTAGTTCCATTCTCTAAAGAACCCGTATGAGTTTCTATTAAAGAACCGTTCTCCTTTTCTAGAGAGTAACGGTAAAAGCTAGTAGCTGCTGCTTGAGTCAATCCTGTTAATACTCCTGCTGCTACTGTATCGATTGTTATATCTCCAAAGTTAGCAATTAAAATTTCAGATATTCCACCTGTGGAGTTCCTACAGTCAATCGCTCTACCTTGTGTTAATGCACATGCCATAATTTATATTTTTTTTAGTGTTTATAAAAAAAGGGGTAAGGTATTTTACCCACCCCTCTTTAATTAATTGTTAAAGTACTCTTAAGGTACTAATGTAAATTCTACTACTTCGTCAACGAATCGTACTTGTACTCCTCTTTTGAAAGTAACATCAAAGAAGATGTTTTTCTCAGTAACTGGGTCTAAACGAACTTTCATTGCATCCTCGTCAGCATCTCCATCCATTCCAATAACTACGTTAGAGTTTCTAGTCAAAATCATTCTTTCAGAACCTGCTGCTCCTGGTAGTCCAACTGTAGAACGTAATGCTACGTTAGTACCGTATAAGTTTACTTGCTCGCCATCTCCTGAGTAGTGAAATAGGTTAGCATTTTTCAATGCTACTACGTATTTCTTGTAAACTGATGTAGGTACAAATAAAGATAAATCGTCTGCTTCTGAGATATTGTCAGGGATGCTTTCCCACATACCATCTAAGATGTCTAGTACGTTAGAGCTAGAGATTCCAGTTGCTACTGTTACTGCTCCTGTGTTACCATCTACTGGCGCACCTGCATCTACAATTTTCAAAAGACCATCGTAGTACGAAAGGTTGTTCACGCCACTTAATGTATCTCCTTGAAAATCTGAGATAGTGAGTTGGTTCTGTAAAGCGTTCATTTTCTTTTCCATGTATACCGCTTCAATTTCTGCAGGCATTTCCTCTTCTCCTGCTGCTCCTTGTTTTACTAGAACTTGCGCCCAATATCCGTTAAGGTCTTTAATACATAAATCCTCAGATACTGCAATAGCTCCGACAGTTATTGTTCGCTGTGTCAGGCTAGTTGTGTCTGCTCCTGTGCGTGTGCATGAGTCAGATCCAAAGACAACGTCTGTAGATAAAAACTGTAGGTTAGAGCTTCCTTTAATTCCTGTTTGAATGTCAGCTACTTCTGCTAGTCCTCCAGTTGCTTGCATCTGTGCAATCAATGGAAAGTCTTGATCTTCTATGTATGCTGATAATGTTCCTAAGCTAAATGCCATAATTCTAAATTTTAATGTTTATTTATTTTGTAAAAATTGATTTCTTTTTAGGAGAAATTACTCCGCTTCTTTTCTTTTTAATTGGTGCTACGCTAGACTCGTTTGCTAACTCCTCTACTGCTGAAAACATAGCTTTCTCTTTTGTGTCTGCTTCTGCTTTGTATTTAGCAAACTCTGCTTTTACAGTTTCTAGCTCCTCAGAGATTTTAGCAAATTGCTCGTTAAATACTGTTTCAGTAGATTCAATAATCTTTCTAATCTTAGCCTCTGTTACTGTTTCAGCTTTAGGCTCTGGAGTCGCTTCTGTTTCCATTGCTTCCTCTTCCTCTGCTTCTACTTCTTTAATGTCGGTAATTGCTCCCTCCATTACAGTTACTACTGTTCCGTCTGCTAGTGGATAATCTCCGTTTGGCATTGGAGCTACTTCGCCCTCTACTTCTACAGTTACCATTGCACCAACTTCTAATGCAGGCTCGATGTTTACCATTGTACCATCTGCTAACTCAGCAGCCATTAGCTTTACTTTGGTTACTTCTGGAGTAGTTTCCTCCTTTACTTCTTCGCCAAAAATTAAGCTCTTTACTTTGTCTAAAGTTTCTTTACTCATATTATCTATTGTTTGTTTGTTATTAAGTTGTACATTGTCATCTATACTTTTTTCAAAACCTAGTATTATTTCCCTTAGTTTATTAATCAAATCTTCGTCCATTGTAACTGGCTCAAGCTGTTTAAACATACCTTCTACACTAAAGCCTGTGAACTCTCCTTCTTTTATGGAATTCCATATTTCATCGTTATCAACTTTAGCAGAACCCCACAAGCTACCGTTAGGTACTTTCTCAAATTCTTTTGGAGCTACCTTGCCACGTTCGTTGTCTATGATAAGGTTGTCTAACATATAAACGCCCTCTGCAATTTGTCTAGGATCATGCATTAAATTAAAGTTATTGTTTAAACCTAGTCTGCTCTGCTTTTCTCTAATTTGCTCAATAGTCTTAGCTGAGAACTTTACAAAGAACTTTTCGCCATTTTCTCCTATTCGTGGAATAAGTAAATCGGCTACCATAAAGTAACCCTCTATAATTCTTTTCTCCTCGTCTTTAATATTAAACTTATACTCCGACTGTTTGCTAAATGCCATCCAATTAGACTCTATTGCAGGTTGGTCTACTAAAGCTATAGCAGTTACTCCAGACTCGTCATCTGTGTCTATTACTAATTCAAATACTTCTATTTTTTCCATTGTGTTGTTTATTTAAATTTTTTTATTATATTTGTGTTATAATTTTGTCATAGAAATTAAATCCTATTGGAGTAGGTCAGAAAGCAGGTGTTACAGCACTTGCTTTTTTTGTGCCTAAAAAGTAGCGCTTTCTTCTATTACGCTTACATTGTTTTGTGTTTCTGTTATGTCTGTTTCAGTTACAAATACTTTTTGCCCTCCTAGTATTGTGCTAGTGTTACTTACTGGAGTTATTGCTGCTCCTCCACCTGCTGCGCCTGCTCCTCCTGCACTTACATTTTGAGACTCAGAAGCTACAGGACTACCGCCACCTTGATAGGATGTAGCTTTAATTGCTGCTATCTGCGCTATGGTTGTTACTGCTGCTGCTGCCATTGCTATAGCTGTAGCGATTCCAAAATCTGCTTTAGGTGTTTGTGCTAGTATAGACATTTGAGCTTGTGCGCCATTTACTAAAGCCATTGCTATGTTTAGTTTCTTTTCACGTTCAAAACTTGCCTTTCTTAATTGCTCTTTTAGCTTCTCATTATCTCCTGCATTTTTTAAGTCATTTTGCAAAGCCATTTCATTTAGACTAGAAAGAGAATCTATTGCCTGAGTAGCTGCTACTAGACCTTCCTCCCTTGCTTTCTGTTTAGCATCTGCAATATCTTGAATGTCTTGTAGTTCTTTTTCTTTAGCTAGCTTATCTGCTTCTGCTTTCTTATCTCTTGCCTCTTGCTCAATACCATCTATTAAAGTATTCATTTGTAGAAGCTGCTCCTCCTCCAGAGCTAACATTAACTCGGTGTCTTTTCCGTACTTTTCTATAAGTTGTTGTCTTTCCCTTTCCTGAGCTATTTCTAATTCTGCTAAACTTCTAGTAGTTTTATCCTCTATTGCTTTTGCTTCTAAATCTTCTAGTAATTGGTTCTTTTCTTTTTCTAATTGAATAGCATCTGCTGCTGCTTTCTCGTCTATCTTCTTTTGGTCTGCTGCTGCTTTCTTTTTATCTTCTGCTGCTTTCTTTGCGTCATCTCTACGCTTTTTGTTTTCTGTTATTTGATTTATAGTTACCTCTCGCTCTAGCTCTTTTACAGTTTCAGTTGCTTCTATTCCCTCGTCTAAAGCCTGTTTTATTCCCTCCGCTGTTTCTTTTAAACCTTTTAAAGTAAATTTACCAGACTTGAGCCTTGCCCATTCCTCAGCTGCTAAGTCTTTTATTTTTTGCTGTTGTAGTTCTTTTTGCTTCTTAGCTGAATCTATAAGAAACTGTAATTTATCTGCTTCTATCTCTTTTGTGTCATCTCCGTTTGCTTTCCTTTTCCTAATTTCCCAGTCCATGTCCTCGACAATGCTGTCGGTCATTTTCTTATGAGCTTCAATTAGCTTTTCAGTTGCCTCTGTTCTTTTCTCTGCGCTTTCTATTGCTGCTTTTGCTTTCTCCTCCTCTGCTTTTCTAGTAGCTATTGCACTATCTGACTCCATTATACCTAACCATTGCAAAGCATCTACTACAGCATCTATCGCAAATTGGAAAGGTTTTAAAGCAGTTTTAATTAAACTCCATATTTCATCTTTAAAATATATAATAGCTCCGACTACAGCAGTTAAAGCTATAACTACTAAACCGATAGGGTTCATCTTCATCGTGGTATTCAATGCCTTATTAGCTGCATTAAGTAACCAAGTTCCTACAGCAGCTACTTTCTCTACTGCTGCTTTAGCCATTACCTGTATTTTACCCTGCTTGAGTAGATTGTTATAAAGTTTACTGGCTGCACTTAGTCCTTCTATTGCTCCTTTGAAACCCATAGAAATAGCCATAGCCTTTTCTATACTAGCTGCCATTTCTTGCATTGTTTCATTCTCGCCACCCATTAAAACTAAGCTAGCTGTAACTTCGCCTATACCTCCTGCTAGACCTCCTAGTTGACTAGCTACCCCTTCTCTATCTAGTCCTTCAAAGCCTAGCTCTATGTTCTTAATTTCTGCGCTAGTACGTGCGATAGAATGCGACAAGTCATCAAAAGCCTTACTGCCTCTTGGTACTTCTCTTATTGCCTCCTGTAACTGAGCAAAGTGTTCCTCTAGTTGCCCGAGCTTCATGTTGGCAGTATCTGCCTCTAGTAGTACTTTTAAACTTATAGTATTTTCTGCCATATCTTAATCGAATGTTATTGTAGTTCCTAAAGTACCACCGCCACCGCTTGTACTTATTATTATTACTAGTCCTTTGTTAAAAATAAAATCGTATTCAATTTCGCTTGCTCCATCTCCTGTAAGGTCTATTCTACCCACTTGAGTAGATGCTGCAGGAGGTGTTACATTGTCATCGTATATTTCCAAAGTTGAGGTAGACGTACCTACTCCATCCCTTGAAAATACTATGCGCTCTAGCTTGCCAGGACTTGTCTTAATTACTGTGCCTGTAGTCGTTCCAGTTATAAACTTAGGTCTAGCCACTCCCTCTCCTTTTCCTAGCGTATAAATAGCTCCTGCTCTTAAAAATAAATCTACATTAGTAGTAGAGCCTCCATTATTCTCGTTAACCATGCTACTAGGAAAGTGAATATCCGCAGCGTATGGAGTTGCTAATAGTCCTACTTTGTGAATAGTTCTACCGTTTACCGTATACCTTATTGATCCTGCATTATATTCTATTTCGTATACTTGAGCATTCTGTGCGTCAGCATTAAATGTAGCTGCTCCGTTTCCTGTCCAACTAGATTGGTTTATTAAAGTTATAGCTCCATTTATTGCATGACCTACCGACCAAACCCCATTTTGTATCTGTACAAAAGCTCCATTAATAGGGTTGCCATCTGCTTCGTTAAAAGCTCCCCATCTTCGTAGGTTATTTGTAGCTCGTGGAAACTCTGGAATAGTAACCGCATGATGTGTAGTGTTATAGTTAGCAGGGATAAACCTAGCTACGTCTGTAGTCTGAATCTTTACACTACCGTTGGCTGTCGTGTTGGTTTTCATTTCTAACTGTCCAGAAACAGATGCGTCTTGAGTTCCTCCGTTGGCTAGTGTTATAATGTACTTATCTGTTAGTAGCGCAGCATCACCATAAGCCTCGCCTACTAAGTGAGTTTGATCTGCTACCTTTAAACTTTGTCCAGGAGTTACCTTTGCATTGAAGCCATCGTTTGCATCTGCTATAGTTACATCTAAATTCCCTGCCCTAGTTGTCAGCACATTCATAAAACTTCCATCGGGGTCTAAGCCTGTTAGTATGCTTCTATTTAAGCTAGTAACCATTGCAGGACTTATAAAAGCTCCAGTAGTTAATAGTTGAGGTTCTACCGCTGTCCTAGTTAATTTGGTTGTATAATAAAAATCTGTTTGAGTTACTGCTGCATCATTAGTAAACTCGTATTTTATAAAGTTAACAAAAGCAGGAGCAGCAAAAAACTGATAACCATTAGCAGCTACATAAGGAATAGTCAAAGTTCTTACTACATCGGTAGCTGCTACATCTGAATAAAAGAATATTTCTATAGTGCCATCATGAGAGGCATTTATTTCTGTTTGCACTTGCGTAAAGCCATCCACATCCAATACTGAAGAGGCAAACGTAGCTCCTGCTAGTAGTAGGTCTGTAGTTACAAAGCCTGTTTCTTCTGCTGGGTTGTCTTGTATATAAGCCATATTATTTTATGTTATAATCTACTCCATTATAGTATAGAGTTACACTATCATTTATTTTAGTTATTCTTATGCTTGCATCGCTTTCAACTAAGCCAGTTATAAACCTTGCATCTATTACTAGGTCGTTGTCTCCTGCTATCTTTTTAAAGGTTTGCTCATAGCCTTCGTATAGTCCTTCTGCTAGGTTTATGGTTACTATTCCACTAGTGCAGTCTGCTTCATAACCTACAATAGATAAGTCTTGGCTATAAGTTCCTGAGGTTACTAATAGTATGCCATCGCCTCCCTTCTTTTGTCCGTTAATGTAAGTTATATTTGATTCCGTTACTGTTACATTGTTGGTGTTAATTAGAGTTATGTTTTCTAGGTTAGATTCTATTACGTTGTTGTCTCCTTGAATAGTTATGTTTTTACTTCCTGTGAATACCTTGTTATTGTCTCCTTTAATGTCTACAAACATTGCAGACTTGTCTATAAAGTTGTCTAATCCATCCACGTGGCTAGACTTCATGTTTAGTATATTGTTTCCAGACAATACATCTTGAAACATCTTAGGAGCTTCCTCATCTCCTATAAAGCCTCTGCCTACTCCTATAATTTCTTCAGTTATAACCGTTGGAGTAGGTACTGCTTTTAGTTTTAAAAACTCGCATTTGCTAGGCTTGTATTCCGAGCTTGCATACATAACTTTGTGCAAAGTCCAGTATTCATTATCAAAAAAGTAAGTAGGTCTAAAAGATAGGTTAATTATGTCTGTAGGGTTTAACAAAAAATATCCTTTAAATATCTTACTATCTTTGTCTGTAAGCTGTTCTAATTCTTTTCTGTGGTATGCGTTGTATAAATTGTTATTTGTTACCGTAATACTACCGTAGGTGTTATCGTAGTATATCTCTCTAGGTAAGCCAAAGTTAATATCTATAGTCGGGGTAAATGGATCATTAAAATGTGCAGCATAAGGATAAACACTTTTTAAATTAGCAAACCCAAAGCTAGAGGTATGCTCCCAATTAACTACAGTATTTTTTAACCCTGAGTAGTATATTATTCTTATATTACTTTTAATAGTCTTTTGTTGTAGTGTTTGGTCTACATCTATTATAGTACTAACTACTCTATCGTTAGTTAATTGCCCTACCATTGGAGTAGGCGAAAATATAAGCTCCGTTTTATGGTCTGTTTTATTAAAGTCATTCTCTAGGTAAACATCTCTAGTGCCATAGACATCTAGCCAGCTTTCTTCATATTTCTTATTGTAGTAGTCGCCATCCTTTTTATAAGTGTATTTGTATTTTTGCTTATTGGTTACTGCTGTAGGTGTAAGTGTATGCTCCTGAGAATAATCTAGCTTATCGCTCCAGTCTATTATGTCTGTAGTATAAAAGTCCTCTCTAGGTTCTATAATTATATTCTTTGGGTTATTTTCATCAGGTATCATATAGAGGTTAAACATCTTTATAATAGACGTTAAAAAGTCTCTTTGTTTTACCTTGTCAGGAATAGCTGCAACCATTTCTATACTGTCATTCTCTACATAAGGTCTATCTAGTACCTCCAAAGAAATAGATCCACCTAGTAAGATAGATTTAAACGTAGCGTCATAGCCAACTGTAGTAAATCTTTCGTAATATGGAAATGGGTTAGATGTTTCCGATGTAAACTGATTCCATGTCCATGACTGAGTATTATATAACTGTACAGTATCTCCTGCATCTAAATTTAGATCTACACTAACTAAATACCTATTTGGAGGATTAAAGTTGTGAGGGTTTGCAGGAGTAGTAAAGTTTGCATCTGGGTAAGTGCTAGGGTTTGCTGTTTGATAAGTTACCGCAGGAGTTAAGTTATTAGCAAATATATAAGCTGCATTTGTGTTTACTGTAGTTCCATTTACTTGAATAGTAAAGTCATTCTTAAATCTAGAGTTTCCGTTTACGACTACATCTGTAGGTAATGCAGTTCCTGACTGTGGAGTAACTTCTGCTTGTAGAAATATTTCAAAAGTTATTCTATAGTAGCCAGTTGCTCCTACTGTTAGCGTTCCTGTAGTAGTGTTATATTGAGCATTGGCATCTAGTATAGAGTTAGTCATTCTAACTTTTTTAACTGATTCGTCTCCGTTTTGAGTTGAGCTAGTGTCTATGCTAAAGTTATCCGTTCCTGTATCTACATATAAAGGAGTATTTGCTTGCACTCTTCTAGGACTCAAGTCTGTTTCTGTTGGGTTAAACTCTTTACCGTTAAAAGGTATAATTAAGTGTTTAAATAATGAAGCGTCAAAAAAGTTAGAGCTATAAGTATAGCCTGCATCTAAAAACATTCTGTCGATGTACTCCTTTGCATAAACAGCAGGAAACATCTCATTTACATTATATACGCTTATATCTGTATCATTTCCATAGTTTATCATTGGGTAAACGTATCCCTCTCCTAAAGCAAAAGGTGTAACTGCTCCGTTTAAGATATAGCTAGTATCCCAACTGTTCTCTTGGTTAACTCTTGTATAGTCATGGTCTAGCTCTTGCCAGTTCATACCCGAGTCATTTAAGAACTTGTTTCCTAATTCTCTAAATATGTTAGCAGTTTCTCCAAACAATACTACGCTATATTCTACTTGGTTATAGTCTTTTTTGTGAATGTCTTTTAACTGGATAAAACCGCTAAATACTGCGATGTCATTTTGATAATAAACAGCATCTAGTTTTAAGTTAGGGTTAAATGTAGAGTCAGAGTTTACCTCAAATATAAAATTTAGCTTGTCATTTATTGCTTTACTTCCCGGTAATTTAATAGTCTTACTAAAGCTAGACTTTACTTTGTCAGGTTGCTGTATATCCTTAATGCTAAAAGTTAAGACTGTACTTATGCCTTTGTCTATTGGAATGTCAACTCCTTCTATTATTAACTTCTCTTTTACCATTTATATTCTTTGTCTGTAGTCATCATAACCTAGCTCTAGCTCTACATCTATTTTAAATAGCTTATCCCTTACTACTTTCTTTTTAGTGTAGTTAGTTGCTTTAATCTTAGCTACTGCTGTAAGTTCGTTACCTTCCTGTAGGTATATCTCAGGACTAGACATCAACTCTAGTAGCCAGTTGCTTTCCTCCTCTGTTATCCAGTCAGACATGAGCTTAATAGTTTCGCTTTTCTTTGTGTAGTATGTTACCTTTTCGCGCTCATTCATTGAGTACACTATATCATTGCCTACTACAGTATCTACATTTACCTTCATGTCCTTGCGTTCTATGTCAGTCATAGACATATCTCCTAAGTAAAATGTAAAGCTATCAAATGCGCCTAAGTTGTTTTGAAAGATTAAAGTGTTAGTATTGTATTTACAAGACTCCTCTAGTACAAAGGTTCTAGTTTCCGATACTTGAGAAGGTGCGCCAACATATACCTCGTAATATGCTACATCGGATGTGATAATAGGCTGAGAGCCTAACAATATATTAGTATTATCAATATTATTTAAAGATGCAGGAGAGCTAGGAGTAAACTGTATGTCTGCGCTTGTAGTAGAGGCATCTATTTTAAAAGCGTTAATAGTTGCTCCTGCTGAGTCAAATGTAATAACGCTAACTATAGTTAATGCAGTATCCTCTTTAAAGTAAAGCCATCCATGTGACTCAATAGATACTTTATGGTTGTCTGGCATATTGGTAAGAAACTTCTTAGTAACGCCATCCATTTCATACTCGGTAACATCCCAATTAATAAAAGGTCGCTTCTCTAGTGATGCATTAAAAGCCTTTCTGCTTATGTCTGTTTCCTCATTTGGGTATTGTACTACTGTAGTACCGTATTCCTCTCCGAACTCAACGATATAAGTTAGTGAGCTATTACTAGCGTCATAAGTTCCATTTGTTCCTGTAGGATCACCTACATCGCTTGTTAGAGCTGACTCTAGCACTCTATGTATGTCTACCTTTCCCTTATTGTCAGATGGTCTTGCAGGTATTCTTAAACGTACTGTTTTAGTTACTGAGCCGTTTATATAGATGTCTACTAAATAAGCAAAGTTAGGCTCTGCTACATTAGTGGACTCTATTAAGTACTCCATTTTATTATAAACTGGCGCAAAGTCCTTAGGGTTTGCTAGTATATTTATTGCCATTATTGTATCTTTTTAAATTCAGCGACTATGACATCTTCAAAGTCCTCGCCTGTGGCTGCTGCTAAGTGCTGTTTTAATATCTTTAACCTAGTAGGGGTTACTACTTCATCGTAAAAGTTATTGCCTCTTATTCCGTTCTGTTTCCAACTTGTAGCCATTGCAAAGGCTTGACTATCTCTATCTCCTGCCTTGTATGACTTTCCTGCTAAACTTGTTATCGTAGTTCCTTTAGCTACAAATAAACCTTTATTATTCATCCATTGTTTAGCAAAGTAAAAAGGTATTTTAGAAGCAGACGTATAAGAGTAAGGTGTGTTATTCTTTACTGTCTTAGTACCGTTTACTCCCTTATTCACATAATCGTAATAGTCTTTAAGTCTAAGCGTAAACTCGTAAGCATTTCCTAGTACTACTGCTGTAAATTGTATTTGTTCCGCTAAGTCTCCAGAAACATAAGCCTTCTTTTCTACAAGTTTTTCTTTTAGCTTATCTTGCATCTCCTGTCCAAACTCATTTAGAATTTGAATAACACTACTATCTTTTACGTCCGTTACTTTCATCTTCTTTTTAGTTCCTCCATTCTACGCTGTGCTGCTTCTGCTTTTTGTTTCTCTTTTACAAAGCTGCAAATATTTAAGAACTCTATTACGTTCATCTTTTCGTAGTAGGGTCTTTTTGTAAAGTCTCCATTGCAGAGATTATCGAGGGTGGCAATCCAACCCCATCGCTCTGCAAATCCTTCGCTACCTCCATAATTGCGTTCCTGCTCTCCTCTGTCATCTTCTCCAGTTTCCGACTCAAATAGTCCTGAGTACATTTCGTTAATTCTCGACACAGATTGCAAAAAAAAACAGCTATCGGATACGCATCTTCTATAGACATAGTGTTACGTATGTCATCTGCTAGATTCCGAAAGTAACTAGGCTCTATTGCCATTACTTTGTTATTCTTATCAACTGGGAATATAACACTAGCTAATATGTCGGGCATCTGCTCTATGTGTACGTTAGGGTTATCTGCAAATCCTTTTAGATAAGTAGTGAAGCTCATGTATTGCCCTGCTTCTAAATCATTAATATGGTTTACTATTCCGTACCTTTTACCGTTAATAGTAAAATACTGTTTAAGTATTCTACTAGGCTCTACTAATAAGTGTGAAAGGTCTATAGATAACTCTGCAGGCTTGCATTTAAGTACGTCCTCTCTCTTATTGAAAATACACAATAGGTCAATAGTCCTAGTAAATGGATTGTCGTACTCAGCACTTCTTATTTTGTTTATCTGAATGTAGTCTTTAACTAGCACCTCTTTTAAACTCTTTGGTATTCTCATAATAGTCTATTGTAAAAAAATAATTTAGTTGTATAATTAATATACAAAATACTTACCGCTTGCTTTCATAGTTTTCAAAGCGTGGTTACATATTGCTCTACTCATTACATAATCATCGTGTAAGCCTACAGGTGCGCTGTACTTTATAGCTCTAGTCTTTAGGTTGTATTCATAGGTAAATACTTCTAGCTCGTTTACTTGCCAGTCGTACCCTATTATGCCTATATCCTTATTTTCAAACTTTACGATCAAGTCCTCTACTATATTCTGCTTGCTTTTGGATGTGGTTACAAATGGCTGTATTGAGTTCTTGTTATATGCTACTTTGTTTCTTATCTGTTCAAAGATAGCATCCTGTGCTCCGTTGCTTTCGATTAAAGTATTAGGTCTGTAGTGATTTAACTGGGTTACTATGTTATTAATTATGCTGCTCCATTCCATGTGGCGCCACCTTTCAGAATATACCTCAACATTGTTTGAGTCTACAATAGTTAATACTGTATAATCGTCCGACCTACCTAAGTCAATACCTGCATAAAGGCTAGACGTGTTTACAGACGTTTTAATG
>WLWG01000757.1_pt1 | contig 32370 bp, 25 predicted proteins | sample 6712871 | NCBI WGS metagenome assembly WLWG01 (sample SAMN12718693, study PRJNA515312) | sponge metagenome | isolation source: marine sponge | host: Mycale hentscheli | place: New Zealand: South Island, Marlborough, Capsize Point | collected 2003-05-01
AGCTAATGAATCATTTCCAATACGCTGGAAGATGTTTAAAAGATACGTAGTAGATCATCTACCTGGAGTTACATTATATAAACCACAAAATCAAAAGGAATGCGACGAGACAATACGCCTAATCCTAGACTTGCGAAACAAGTAGCTAGGCAGAAGTACGCTGAGCGTCAGATCGATAAGTTTGTTAAGTGGTCTTTGGATCAGAAAGGATATGTCAAATATAAAGACATTGTACACGAACACGATAAGTATAATATAAAAGTATATGGCTAAAGTAAATTTATCAGTACATATGGAGTCTCCTAAAATAAGTAGACCAGGTGTACACGCTAAAACTAGAAACAGTAATAATAAAAAATCTAAAAATTATGTCAAAAAATATAGAGGACAAGGACGTTAAAAAGGACTGGACGTTATCATTTGGGTTTTACCCAGGTATATTGTTTGGAATGAGAACTTATGAAGAACCCACACAAACTGCTTACGTTTTTTATCTGCCTTTTATTGACGTTGCTTTTGAAACTTATAAGTAATGGGGCTGTTTGATGAGCGCATAGCGTATAAACCATTTGAGTACCCAGATTACTACAACGAAGGTTGGTTGAAGCAAGCGCAGGCATTTTGGTTACACACTGAAATACCTATGCAAGGCGATGTTAAAGACTGGAAAGAGAAACTAACAGATGAAGAAAAAAACCTAGTGGGAAATATCCTACTAGGCTTTGCTCAGACAGAATGTGCTGTGTCAGATTATTGGACGCAGAAAGTAGTTGGTTGGTTTCCTAAACACGAGATACAACAAATGGCAATGATGTTTGGTTCTCAAGAAACAATACACGCTGTTGCGTATAGTTATTTAAACGAAACACTTGGGTTAGAAAACTTCGAAGCATTTCTGCACGAAGAAGCAACAGCAAATAGATTTGATAACCTGGTAGGTTACAACGGTGATGACCCACGCGGCATTGCTCGTAGCCTGGCTGTGTTTTCAGCCTTTGCCGAAGGAGTTAGTTTGTATTCTGCTTTCGCTGTTCTATATTCTTTTCAGCTGCGTAACATGCTTAAAGGAATAGGGCAACAGATGAAATGGTCTGTGCGTGATGAAAGTCTACACAGTAAAATGGGTTGTAAACTATACCGTGATATGTGTGCTGAGAATAATCAACTAAAAGATCTTTGTAAAAAAGATATTATTAAAGCAGCAGAGACTATGGTTGATCTTGAGACTAAGTATATAGACAAGATGTTTGAAATGGGTGACATTGAAGGCATCAAGTCAAATGATTTAAAACACTTTATAAAGAAAAGAACAAATGAAAAACTGGTTGAGCTTGGTTACACTGACCTTGATTCGTACTTCGCGTATGACAAGGCTGCAGCAGATAATCTTGATTGGTTCTATCATCTTACCGGGGGGCTCACTCATACTGATTTTTTCGCGGTTCGGCCGACGGATTATTCAAAGGCTAACGAAGGCGAAGACTTTGAAGACATTTGGTAAACTAATTAGTGAACAAGAACTAGAAAAAGAATTATATGAAAGGACAGAAACAGAGTAGAACTGATGCGCTTGAAAAGCGTATGGCTGCAGTAACAAATGTATTGCAGCATTTAATAAACGAAGTAGATAATTTAAAAACGATGGTCTTTGGCCAACAAGAAATAATCAAACAATTAGAAGGTTACGAAGATGCAATCGAAGAACTTAAAAAGAAAGTGGCTGAAGAGCCTAGTGAAACAGAGGAAGCTTTCTCCAGCGGAGAGGATAGCTAATAGATTAGGGTACATGGGTTCGGCGTTTATGATGACGAGCCCACACCTATTACCAGATGCTATTGGTATTAAAACATATATTATAGCTGGTTTGATATCTTTACCGCAAGTAATTATAGCAAAACAATGGAACTTAGTATTAGTAAATATGAACGTAGCAATAGCCTACACAATTTTATTTTTTAAATAATGTGGAATAATGAATGGAAAAAAGGTGAAGATTACCCTGCCAGTAATTACATAGGAGGTTTATTAAGATCAGAAAAAGGCAGATGGGTATTAAATATAGACGAGAGCAAGTATAAGACTTTGAAAACAAGTAAAGAGGTGTTAAATGAAATACAAAAAATAAATAATGAGTTGGAATGAAAAATGGATTAAAGGCGAAGACTTTCCTTCGTGGGGTGATACGGACGTATACAAGAAGACTATATCCGGGGGATATTTACTCTACGACGAGTCGCCCAGAGATGCATACCAGCGAGTATGCAAAACAGTTGCGCGTAGACTTAACAGACCAGAGTTAGCTGAAACATTTTTCAATTACATTTGGAAAGGCTGGTTAAACTTAGCAAGCCCCGTGTTATCTAATACAGGTACAGATAGAGGTTTACCGATTAGTTGTTTTGGTATCGATGTTGCAGATAGTATACACGATATCGGTGCTAAAAATTTAGAGATGATGTTGCTCGCTAAGCACGGCGGTGGAGTTGGCATCGGTATCAATCAGATCAGACCCGCCGGCGCTAAAATTACAGGTAATGGAACATCAGATGGAGTCGTACCATTCTGCAAAATATATGATTCAACAATCCTTGCAACAAATCAAGGATCAGTTCGACGTGGAGCTGCAAGTGTTAATATCAACATTGAGCATGATGACTTTGAAGAGTGGCTTGAAATCAGAGAACCGAAAGGAGACGTTAACAGACAATCGCTTAACTTACATCAGTGCGCAGTTGTTGGTGATAAATTTATGCGTCGCCTTGAACAGGGAGATGCAGACGCTAGGTCTCGATGGAGTAAACTTATTAGAAAACGAAAAGCAACTGGAGAACCGTATATACTCTTTAAAGGAAATACTAACAAAGCAAATCCAAAAGCGTACAAAGACAATGCCTTAAAAGTACACATGACAAATATCTGTAGTGAGATTACATTACATACAGATGAAAGTCATAGCTTTGTTTGTTGCTTATCAAGTTTAAATATATCTAAATATGAAGAATGGAAAAACACAAACCTTATTTACGACGCTATATGGTTTCTTGACGGAGTGCTCGAGGAGTTTATACAAAAAGCAAAAGGCAAAGTTGGCTTTACAAACTCAGTTAGATCTGCGGAAAAAGGCAGAGCGCTCGGCCTTGGCGTACTTGGCTGGCATACATACTTACAAAAAAACGGAATACCCTTCGAGGGATTAACAGCACAATATGAAACTAGAAGAATATTTAGCCAGATTAAAATCGAGTCTGAGCGAGCGAGTAGAGATCTCGCTGAACTTTATGGTGAACCTCTGTGGTGCGTTGGCACTGGGCTTCGTAACACTCATCTTAGGGCTATTGCTCCTACTGTGTCTAATAGTAAGCTTGCCGGTAATGTTAGTCCTGGTATTGAGCCTTGGGCCGCTAATGTTTTCACTGAACAAAGCGCGAAGGGTACGTTCATTAGGAAGAACAAAGAACTCGAAAAAGTCTTAAGAAAAGCTGGGTTAAATACTAAAGAAGTTTGGGATAAGATAATGGCTGATGGTGGTAGTATACAAGACTTACCATTAGATGACTATGGTTATGTTAATAAAAAGCTAGTAGTATTATCTGAGCAAGATGATTTAGAAACTACAGGCTTTGACAAAGTTAAAAACGTGTTTAAAACTTTCAAAGAGATTAATCAACTAGAGCTTGTTAATCAAGCTGGTATACGTCAACAGTATATAGATCAATCAGTTAGTTTAAACCTAGCGTTTCCTTCAGAGGCTACACCTAAGTGGATAAACCAGGTTCACATGGATGCTTGGAAGAAAGGTATCAAGACCTTATATTATATGCGTACTGAATCAGTACTACGTGGTGACATTGCTCAACAAGCTATGGATCCTGACTGTGCTGCTTGCGACGGATAACTGTAAAAAAGAAGGGGACCTCGTGATGAGATCCCCTTCGGTTACAGGAACTTTTGGGTATGGTACGCCCAGTTGTATTTGTTCCTAGTTAATTTGTTCTTTAGTTTTTTCATACTTTTTCATTTTTCTTCTCCAATCATTCATTTCGATATTTGGATCAGCTAATTGCTTAGCAGTTTTCTTAAGCTTTTTTGCTTTGCGTTCTTTATCTCTATCAGTTAATTCTCCTTCATTATTTAAAGGAGTTCCGTAATATAAAGGCGTACAGTGTTTTGATGTAAATGGTTTCATTATTTATAGTTTTTAAACATTAATTTATATAATAAGCTATTCCAAGCTGCTTGTAATTTATCTATTATTTTCCGCATGGTTCTCCTGTTGCAACGTTAATCCAGTTTTCACTTTCAAACCAATCGCGCAGTGTAGCTCCTTTCTTACGAGCACCTTTTACGTTTGATTTACTAGAGCGTTTATAATCTCCTTTAGCAGCTGCAGATCTTTTAGCTCTAATTACTTTATCCTTTTCAGCCTTGCTCATTGATCTTACCTTTGAAGCCGGCAGACAAACTTTTTCAGTTCCACCACCTTTTACTTTAGACTTTTTTGGGAACGGTGAGTTTTGTACGTACATTACTTTTTCTTTTTCTTACTACCAAATTTACTAGGCCCACCAGCTTTAGTACAACGCACGCCCCAACCAGAGGCATATGCTGATGGCCATACTTTAAACTTCTTTTTCGCTGCAGCTTTACACGCTGGACTAATCTTACCCATAATTACTTTATTTTAGATTTTTTATATTTAGATGTAGACTTTCTAGGTTGAGGTTTTTTCTTATCTTCAGGTTCTTCTATACTCCACGCAGGCCAACCACCCATTAAAGCTAGTCGTTCCCAAAGCTCTGCGTCTGCTTCTGTAGCTGCTATAACGTTATTAACTTTCTTTATAGCTCTATCAAGTGGCACGTTTGTAGTTGCAGCTATAACATTTGCACCAGCTAAATATGCTGGGTTATCTATGCTGAATCCTTTACTAATCATTTCGTCTTTATCCCATTGATAAGATCTAGCCGCTTGATTTATTTTAGAAAGCTTAGAAGAAACAGGTGGAGATATTTTAGTAAGCTCGTAACCTACTTTCTCAAGCTTAGGCATTTTCTTTTCTTGCTCTCGCATAATACGTATAATAGCATTTTTACCCACAGATATTGCAGCGCCACCTACGCCTGTTCCTCTTAATATAGAGTCGGCCATACCGTTAGCCACGTCAACATATTTATCTTCGTACTTCTCATCATCAGCATCTGCTTCACCAAAAGCTATAGCAAACAAACCTTGTTGCAGCGAGTTGAATATTAAATTCTGTACAGTGGTGTAATATATAATTTTACTAATGTTTGTTTTAGCGTCCCCTCTGCCAGCTTTTAAATCTTTAATAGCTTTATCTGTCAACCTTACATACTGCGCAGGAGTGTTACCGTATGCAAGTATAGGACGGCCTAGCGGTCCTGCTTGTTGCATAGATATTCTATCAGGTCTTGATGACTGCTGAGATTCTTCTGCTGTCTCTCTAAAATCTTCAAATGCTTTAGCCTCTGCTTCAGCTGTGCTTAGCCCCTGCTTTTCGTAAGTCTTAACTCTGTTGCGATAAAACGTAGCACCACCTGATGCAATTGCAAAGCTATCTGCTATTTGCGTAGGTGTAAAGCCAAATTGTAATAATTTATTTACAACACCTCTTGGACCGTTCTTGCTAGCCGCTTCTGCTATGTCAGCTTCATTAACATTCATACGTAGTCCGCCGCGGCGTTCTTTCAAGAAGTCAGAATTCATCAAGTATTTAAAGTCTTTCCAGTATTGTTTCTGATTACCAAAAGCTTTAGCTGCTTTAAGCGGGTTGTTATCTGAGAAGTTAACAAAGTTAACTGATGATAACGTTTGTAGCAAAGCTGATCTTGTGTTGAAGAACATTGTTACACCAATACTACCGTTAAGCCAGTCTGTAAATTTACCTGTTAAGCTATCGTCTGAGAAAGATCTGTTACGACCAGTCTTCATACGTTGCAAACTATTCTCTATAGCTTTGCGATACTTTTTACCATACGCAGCTTCAAGTTTATTTAAGTTTGCTTCGCTAAAAATTTCATCTACATTTGTTTGCCACTGCTCTAAATACTTAGCACGTTTAGTTGTGTTAAGACCCTGTAGTAAATCAGTAGTAATACTACCAGTAAGCCAAGTTTCATTTGGTTTAGCATATCCGTCACCTTTATTTATAGCGACTAATTGCTCTGCAAATACTTTTAATTCAGGATTGTTATTAACAAACTCGTTTAATGTTTTTAAATCTGCTTTACTAACACCTGGCACTTCCATACCTTGTAAAGTATTCCAAGTATATACCCTTACAGCTTGTTCTTTAGTGTAAGGTTCGCCTGGTAATTTTTTACGTAAATCTTTAGGTATAACTTTAAGTTCTTTTTTCAAAGACTTGTAGTCGTTCATCATAGCAACTCTATCTCTTGATATGTCGTTTACACCTCTAGCAAACGGATCAATAAGATTATACTTATACCATGCCATTTGTTGATCACCTAGTTTTCCTTTACCTAATGTTTCGTACAATAAACCTGTAAAGTCTTGAGCTGAGTAAGGTATACCTTTAAATATACTACCTTTGCTAGCACCTACAACTTGAGCTTTAGCTCTGCTGTAAACTTTGTCAGCGCCGATACCAGTTTTATTTTCTATAATATCGTTAAAATCTTTATTAAGATCTACTGTTTCACTAAATCTAGCTTTAGCTTGCTGTGTTTTAGAATTAACATCAAACACTTCTAACGCGTCACGTACAGCTTTAACGTTTTTATAAGCATCATCTACAAAGAAAAAGTCGTTATAACCTTCTGCTGCTTTACCGGTTATCCACCTGCCTTTAGCTTGAGCCTTACCATCACCTAAACCTACAATATTTTCTATAGGTAGATTAACACCAAGCGCATCCATAAATTCTTTGATAGGACCAGCAGCATCAGCAGGCCTGGCTGTAAGTATAAATACATCTTCAGCACCACGTTTAGCTACAATGTTTTCTATAGCTTTAAACACAGGACCTTTCTTACCGTCGACTACTTTACTAAACTCTGCAAAATCAAATGTAGCTCCTTGAGCTTCTAGCTCTCCAGCTCTTTCAGCAAACTGCGTAGCGTTTAGTTTACCAGTTGTACCATCAGGCATCTCATATATAACCTTGCTATTAGATCTAGCTAGTGTATCGTCAAAATCAAACACACGTATTTTTTTAACGGGTGCTTTAGGATCTCTAGCTACTTTTAAAGCTTTGTCTAGTGTGCCTAGTTCTTCTAATACTTTTTCATTACTTTGTTTTTCAGTAAAAGATAATGATGGTGGTAGCTCACCGTTGTTTTTTGTTTCAGCTTTTACTTTATTAGGTTCTAGCTTAATGTAATTTTCAGCTAATCCTTTGCCTTCTTTTCTAGACTCTGCTAATGTAATTTTACCGCTTAGATAATCTCTAGTTAATCTAGCTTGCTCTTTTAAAGGTAAACCATTAGATCCAAATAAATATTCGCTAAAAGTTTTATTTGCTGGAAAATACTTATAGTTATCCATATTAACACCAGACTCTGTCATTCTAATAACAGCTCCAACACCAGCGTCTAATTTAACTTTACCACTTAATATAGCCGGTACTATTTCTTTATAGAAAAAATCCGGCATTGTAGACTTGAATTTTAAATTAACTAAACCATCATCAGTTCTAGTTAAACCACCTTGCATATACATAGCCTTTATAAGTAGTCTTGCATTTTCAACATTACCATCTATAGCTGCTTGTTCTAATATAGTACCAATGTTATTTTGTGGTGTAGAATGTTCTTCCACCATTTGAACGTTTAAAGGTATTTTACCTTTTTTATTAACGTGCATAAATAAGTTTGCAGCACCAAACCTAAGTATAGAGTTTTGATTATCTTGCGCGTCTTTAACTATTGCATCAAGTACCCAAGCATCTTTTGGATTTTTTGCTAAATGAGATTCCCACGCTACAAAATAATCAACAAGATTATCAACTTGTTTTTCTTGAATTTCTACAAAATCTTTTTGTTTAGTAAATTTTATAAATTTTGGCATAGCAAATCCAAATTTTTTAAGATACGAAAATCTTTTACCAACTTGTTTTACTTTTGAATTTGCTTGTGGTACAGACTTTTTAAAGGTTTCTTTAGTAGACATAAAACCTCTTTCAGTTCCGGCTGTAACTGAAGACATGGTTGCTTGATATAACTCAGGATTGTCAGTTAAAAATTCTTTTAAAACTCTTTTAGCGCCTTCTAAAACTGTCTCACCTTCAAAACTAGCTATATCATTAGGTAGCTTTTGAGTTAAGTCTCTTGTGGTATACGTTTTACCTGTTTCTTTTGGGTTAACAAACTCATCGCCAAATTGAGTAAGTTTTTCTTCTCTTGTTATTTTTACGTTACTAGGCCTAAAAACTTTTTTACCTTCCTTGTCTTTACCTATAGTAATCTCTGCGTTTTCTTCTACAAACTCAGAAGTTATTTTTTTACTTGTCTCGCTAAACTTAGCACCAGCCGCGGCTCGCTGCCCTGGTTCCGCTATAAGATCTTCAAGCATACGATTACGTATAACCAAAGCTATATTGCCTCTGAGGTTTTGACTAGTAACATCTCTGTATATAGGTTTTTCAGCCTGTCTTTTAATAAAATCTATATAACCTTTTTTAGTTATAGCAAGCTTACCGTCTTTGTAAAACTCATTAAGTATATTACGAGGAATAAAAGTACCACCTTTAATTTTATCTCTAGTCTCAGGTAGTCTAGCGTAATCAGCAGAAGCGTTATCAATTAAAAACTGTTTAATTCTTGTTAAACCTTCAGCATCTGTTTTTTGAAAGTTTCTTTTTTTATCTATTAACGTTTGTGGGTTTATACCAAACATATCGCCGTATATCTTAGCTACAGACTCAGGTATGTTTCTAGTCTCTCCAAACCTAGTTATTTCTTTATCTGCAAAAGCTTTTTTAGTTGCTTCTGTGATTTTAGCTTCAAGCTCCTGTTTGTTTTTTACACTAGCGTTTGTAAGTAAAGCATTTGAATATGATGTAGTTTCGGTAGGTTTTCTAGGGCCTCTTGTTTGTTTAGCAACAGTAGGCTCTGCGGCTTCTTCGGCTGCTACACCTTTAGCCTCAGAAACATCTTCAGTAAATTCCTTGCCGACTACTTTCTCAGCCGCGTCAATATATCTTTTGAAACCTGTTTTAGTAGAAAAGCTATTATTTATAAAACCAGAAAGAGGTGGAACCTGTTCTCCAGCTTCAACTTTTCTATTATAATCCATTATAACATCAAGCATGCCACGCTCACCGGACAATATAGCATCTGTGACTAGTTCTCTATCGTACTGAGGTCTGTTTTCAAAACGCTTAGCAAGTGATGAAGCTGTTGGTTTGAGTAATTCTAGTATTTGCTCGTAACCAGCTATACCTTGCTCTTTGTATATTTCATTTACTTTAGCAGAGTTTTCTGCAGTTAAAGAAAGTTTTGCAGCTTGATCCGCTACTTCAACTCCTTCAGCAGCTATTGACATTTCTTTAGCAGCTTCAATACCAGCCTGCTCGCCTTTAGAATAACTTTTAATAAGCTCAAATAAGTTCTTACCAGTCTCAGCGTTTAACTCTAGATTTTCTACACCTTTTTTACGTAAGAAAGGTACAAGATTTTCAAGACTATTACCTATGTTTTCTTTAAATACTATCTGCTTGCTTCTAATTGCTTCAGACAATGTAGTTAAATATTCTTCGTAATAATCTTTTTTAGCTCTTTCGTTTCCTTTAGCATCAAACCTGTAGTTAGCATCTATTCTCTGTTGAACAATATCACGTTGCTTAGGTGTGAGCTCAGACATTACCTCGTCTATAATTCTAATACCGTCTTCAGTTACTTCACCTCGCTCGTTTTTTAAAGCGTCTCTTAAAATAAAGTGACCAGTCTCATGTGTATCAACTGTAAAGTTTCTAATGTCTTTAACTTTTGTTTCATTAACATAATATTTTTTTGAAACAGGATCATAAAATCCATCGGCTTCGCTAACACTTCGTGGAGCGTTTGGAAAAGCTTCATCGTATATTTTTTGTAACTCTTCAACACTTTCAACAGCAACTCTTTCACCTTCTTTAGTAGCACTTAATACATTTTCAGCTTGAGCAACATCCGCTGCTCTTAAGTTTTTATAATAATCGCCAAGTGTTTTTTGTATTTTATTATATCTATAACCACCTGGTTGATATGTTTCGTATTTTTCTTCTAAAAATTCTAACTCAACTTTTTCTTCATCATTAAGTTTTTTTCTTCTTTGAAGCTGTTTCATTCTTTGACCAACTTCAAAAGAATCTCTCGCAAAATCATAGGACTCTTCTCTTTCTCTAGTACCTATAGCTGCTTTAAATAAAGGATTTGAGTTAAGTATTTCGTTTAATACAGTTTCTTTATTCCACGCAGATTCTATAGCTTTAGCTTGCTCGCTAGCAGAGTCTATACCGTACCTATCAAATATAATAGGTAGTGGTGTATTAACCATTGTTCTATTATCCAGCTCAGTTAATTTTTCCCCGCGCTGTAATCTATTAACAAGTGTTCTTATATTAGCATCGGTTGGTTTTAAAGCACTTTTGTCTTCTGCTTTTATAGATTCTTTAGCAATATTTAATTCAGCCTGTGATTCAAGTATGTCATAGTCTTCATTTATTTTTCTAGCTCTTTCAAAAAAACCTGTTTGATCAATAACACCATCTTGTAAAGATTTTCCAAGTTCGTTTAAAGAAGCTTCTCTAGAATTTGTTATATCTTGAACTGTATTTTCGTCAGGTTTTTTAATAGAATCTTGACTATAACCAGTACGTTTAGCTGCTGTAGATACATTTAAAGGATTATGACCTTGCATTGCTCGTATGTCATTTGCAAATGCAGTTGCTAAACCATTTTTTTGAAATATAGATTTAGCGCCTAATAGTCTCATCTTGTAGTACTCGCCTAGAAAATGTTTTACAAAATCAGATGTAGACTTAGGAGTTAAATTACCATCTCTATCTCTATTGTAAGCGTACTCTTCAAAATTTGTAGCTGCGCTAGCAAATTCAAAAGAAGCCGCACCAACACCTGCACCTGTAATACTACGAACCCAGTTTTTAGTAACCTTAGGCTTACTTAACGCAGCTAGCATAGGTGTAAATATAGTTTTAGCTGGAAATTTATTTAAAAGAACATTAGCAAACCCTTGACCAGCACCTAAAAACCAAGCAAACTCACCTGTAGCTAAATTTTCTTCAGCTGTTGGAGTATCTTTTAAACCAACACCAGCAGCTGCTTGTTCTGAAGTAACAAAAACCGCAGCTTCATCAATACCTTTAGCTGTTATATTTATAGCATTTTTGTAAATGCCGCTAGCTCTACCTAAATTTGCTTTTTTAAACAACGACGCAACTTTGTTTATGCCGTTAGTTAATTGTTTAACTCCTGGTAATTTTTTTGTAGCACCAATTTGACCCGCAAATAAAGCTAAATCAATAACGCCCCCTCCAACTGCATTAGACGTGCTTGGTTTTAAAGCTTCGTTTATATCTTGCTTGTTAATACCTTCAAAGCCAGAGCTTTCCATTACATTTACAAAAGCTTCTATTTCTTGTTGCTGTGTTTGTTGAGAAGGATTAACGTCACCAAATGGTGTTTTGTCAACTAAAGTTTCCCAAGCACCTTGCCAAAAACCAGCTTTGTCTTGTTTTGTAGGATCTAAATTTAATTGATACGCTTTATTTATAGTAACATAATCTGTAAGCGCTGTATTAAAAGCTTCAGCAAAAGGGTGATCGCTTTTTAACTTTGTTATATCTTCTGGTATTTCACCTGTGTTAGCTATTTCTTGAATAAGATTTAAACCTGTCTGGTATTTAGTATCACCTAAAAACAAATTACTTAATGTTCCTCCTTGCTGAAACTGACTAGCACCTTTGTCAAAGTTTTCTGGGTCTGATTCTCTGTAATTGTTTAATTGTTTAGCAAGCGCTACAACCTTATAATAATTTTTTGTTAGTGTGTTGCCAAGGTCTTCTAATTCTGTTGTTTTAGCTTTTTGCTTAGCGTCTTCATTTATTTTTATAATATCTTCAGGAGCTTTATCAAAGCTGTATATATTACCTGTAAAAGGATCGTAAAGTTTTTCACTTTCAACCTCTTCATCTCTGACAAATCTTTTACCTTTGGCTCTTACTTTAAAGTTTAAATTATCTTGATCAGTTTCTTTTAATTGATTAGACAACTCTTGGTTGGTTACATTTTCAATAAATATTCGCCTTGACTTAGGTATGTCTATAGTTCTTAAGTTAGAATCTTCTTTTGGCTTTGCGCCTGTATAACTAAAAACAATACCAGTTCTATCTGAATTTTTATAATCTCTTTCTATTTTACTTTTTCCAAATAAACCTAAAGCTTTTCCTTTTTTAAAAGTATCTTCATCTACAGTAAAATCAAATTCATCTGTAACAATTCCCATACCAGGAACAGAACCCGTAGCGGCTGGACCTGTGCTCTCGTAGTAACCTAACTCAGGCACGTCAAACTCATCGCCTCTTTGTTCTTGAATATATTGTTGTAGTTTTTGATGCTGTCTAAGTCTCTCTGTTGGAGTACCACCAGCAAACACATCAGCTCCTATGTACTCTAAAGCATCACGCTCTAAAGGCTTGGTGCCAGTAACTACAACTTCTTCTAATTCTATAGGCTTAGCAGCAGCAAGTATAGCGTCTTGCTTAGCGTCTTCTTTTCTACGTTTTTTTATAGCCGCTTCGCTATTATCTATTTTGGGTAAATCCAAAGAAGTATCTTCCGAATCTAATACCAAAATCTCGGGTGCTTGCCCGGTTACCGGTGTTGCAGTTGCACCCTTTGCCACAGCACCGTTTGTCTTTCCCTCTGTAGGGTCAGTTTGTATTTCTTCTGTAACTTCTACAGCAGTAGGAAATTTATTTTTAAAACCATCTAACTTGTCTTCAGGTAGATCGTATAGTTCTTCACCAACTTTATATATAGCCATAATTTAATTATTTGAAGGAATATCACCTAGTATTTTGAACTGATCATAGTCATCAATAGATACACTTTCTATAGGATTATTACCTACTAATTTTCTTAATTCCTTTTTCATATCAGCGCTTTCTGGAAGCATATCTATCAAAGCTCTAACTCTAGCTGGATCATTAAGATTAAATATCATGTCATCAGTAAATATAGTTTGCTCACCGCCTTTAGTGCTAGTGCCAGATTTATAACCTAGTTGTATTGTAGGATATACTTTGCTACCATCTGATGGTACAGAACTCGGTGAAACAGTAACTTCTACTATATTTTTACCACCTACTTTTTTATCATCAAAATAAGACTTAGTATTTTGAAAAATATCTGTATAAACTTGTGGGGCTGCGTCAGCTATTTCTTTTGCTTTTTTAGCTTCTTTTCTTTCTGTAGCTGTAAGCTCGTCTGATTTTATTTTTCTATAATTACTAGCGTTACCACTTTTTTCTTCTAAGTCTTTAAAAAACCATTTTGAATAAGCTCTAGAAAAAGCTTCGTTAGATTCATCGTCAAAAGCTGAGCCAACTTGACCATCAGCGTATTTTAATTCTGTTCCTTCAGGAGCAAACTCGTTTAACACATGATCCCATATGCTTTGAGCTTGTTCTGGAAATCTAAGATAACTATTAGCTGTAGCCTCTACAAACGGTGTTGCTGCCACTGCGATGTCAGCGGCTTTGCTAGGTCTAAACATATATTCAAATTGCCCGTCTTTGGTTGTCCTCAGTACAGCGTCTTTCTGTATAAATTGTTCTCCAAATTTACCGTTTTGATATATACCAGACTCCTCTATAAATTTATTTTTATCAGCCGTTATATTAGGCACTCTACCACCATCAAAAGAAAATAAAACTTTAGGATCAGCCACAACGTAATTCGTATCAATATCCCCGTCTTTATAAGCTTTAGTTATTTGATCACTGGAGTACATTGTTTTAATTTTCCAGTTATCATTTTCATCAAAAAACCATTGCTCTTCCGGGTTACGCGTAGCACCTATTCTAGCAGGCATAGACAGTTGATATTGTTTAGATAAGCCTATATTTGCATTTGTAGTAGAAACACCACCTTCTGTATTAACCTTAGCGTAGCCATCTACGTAATCATTAGTATAACTTTGATTAGCCTCTTTACCCGCTTCAATTAGTTGGGTTAATTCATTTATTTTACCGTCCCATAAAGCGTATTCTCTAGCCGCTTCCATTTGAGTTTCTTTAGAAGTAGAGCTTTTCATAGCCATATACGCTTGTGCTTTTTTCTCTATAGCAAATAAGCCAGCTTTATTAAGGCTAGGGTTGTTAACACCAACTTTTTCCATATTGGCGCTAAACTCATCATAGTTTTCTAAAACAAACTTAGCATTGTAATCTAAATATTTTTGCGTTTGCCGTACAGGCTCGGAGTTTCTTTTTGTTTTTTCACGTATAACATTGGCAGTTGTTTTGCCTATACTGTCTATAGTTTTAGCATAAACATTACCTGAATAATCTATTGCTGTTGCTGGACTTTCATAGGCACCGCCTTTGCTACCGTAGTTTCTTTTAAATTGTGGTAATTCTGCCATGTTAATTTATTTGTTTAAACTCTACATCGATCTTAGAATAATCTACACCATCAAATATGCCAGTAAAGTTTTTAATAATAGCACTGTTAGGAACCTCGTCTGACATAACGCCCTGCCATTTGCCTTTACCAAATATTTTATTTATATATTCAAAAGCATATATATTTAAACCGCTATTAGATTTACCTATTAACTTAATATTCTTTTTAAGACGTCTATCGGATATAGCGGCGCCAGCTATATTACCTAAAGCACCAACACCAGCACCAATAGCTTGAGCTTTAGATTGTCTTGCTGCAACTTCAGCTTGGGCTTGACCAGTAATCTGCGCTTGCTTTCTATTTAATTGCTGCATTTCTCTACGTTCTTTTTCTCCGTAAACAAACTCTTTTCCAAGGACCTCTGATTGTTGCATTCGTTGCGCTTCTGACATTTTAGCGTTTTGAACCCGCTGCGCTTCTGTCATTTGTTTTGCTTGTAGATTTTCCTCGCCTCTAGCTATTAACTGTTGATTTTTAGCTTCTTGTTGCTCTAAAGATTGAGCTATACCTCTTTTACTTTGTAGTGCCGCTTGTGCAAGAGCAGTTGCACCACCAGCACTAGCACCAGTAGATGCTAATAAATCCAATGTGTTAGCTAAAGCAATATCAGCCTCTTCAGCTTGAAACTCAGCAGCTTTAGTAGCAACCCCAACGTTTTTGTAAGGGTTAGACAGCATACCAGCATTATCAACAATCATATCTTCTAATGAAGATACGTTTTCGTAAGGGTTTATAACTTTTTGCCTTGAATTTTCAAGTTCTTCAAGCTCGTCCATTAAACGGTTTTTATCGCTTCTAGCTCTACGCTCTGCTTTTTTAGCTGAGTTAGCGCCTACAACTGTAGAAGCTACTGTGCCTGCTATTGCTGCTCCAATTGCTACTGCTCCTGCCATGTTTATAAATTTTTAATTATTTCATGCGATGGTTCTTCATCTACAAACCATCCTAATTTTTTATGTGTGTTTATCAAATGTTTATTTCTACCTATAGTAAACATATGTACTTTACCTAACTTCTTGCATAATTCTTCCGCGGAAGTTATAAGTAACTCTATCGCTTGTTTGCGATCTTTATTTCTATACTCTGGATCTGAAACTATCCATTCTAGTAAAACAGCATCTGAGTTTGTCATGTATAAAAACCCAGCACATACTGGTTTGCCGTTTTTTTCTACCATCAATCCTCCTTTACCATTATCAGGTAAAAAAGTTCTTGGCGGACTTACCGGCCATTTAGGCCAATGCTTCCACCACCCGCATAGAGTTTCGTAATCTTCGTCTTTTAATAGACGTGCTTTTAATTCCATATAATTTAATAACTTGATTCTACGTATTCAGACGATACAGCGAATAGTTCTCGGGTTTTACCACCTGCCCCTGCCAATTGCGTGCTATCATCTGTTCTTATAGTTACAGTTGCATAGTAACCTTTTACACCTGATATGCTTTGGCCATACACAACCTCACCTGGAGTACCAAGATTATTATTGTTTACAATATTAGCAAAATACTTACCTTCTTTATTGTAAAACCCAGCGTAATATTGTATACCATCTTGCGTGTAAGCACCTTCGTCGTAACTATAAATTAAGTTTGAAGTATCGTTTAGCTCAAAACTTCTAGCCGCATCAAAGCTTGAAACTTCCCACCCGGTAGAACCTTCGTAATTAACTGTTTTAAACACCTTAGAAGCGCTTACTTTAGGGTTGAATATAAATGTTACAGTAGAATCAGAGTAAACACCATAGAAATTACCTCTATTATCATCGTTTCCAAGTGATTGGTAATTATGCTCATATAGCTTACCTTCATTAATAGTGTAATATTTAGATCTAATACTAAATGCTTGTTCTGGTTTATATGTATACCTACTTGTCCAACCAAGCACAGACTCATCAAACGACAATGTTTGGTAACCATCTGTTGTTTCGTTGTTGTTTACTATCTTACCAGCCGTTGTCGGGGTAACACCTGAACCTTGTAAGCTAACTACATATTGCTTTGTGTATATATCCCAAGCACCTAAAGCTTTTTCTGTAGAACTTAAATTACCTAATTGATCTCTAAAATAATCATACATGCCATAGTTAGATATTTCAGTAATACCGTCTTGTGACAACCTAAGTACAGAGTTTCTGTTTTTATCTACAAAGTATTTTCTATAACCATATACTGCAAAACTTTCTGGATTCTTGCTTATACCAAAGTTACCAGCGTAAGAAACTATTTGACCTATTACTAAATTTAATTGACTAACAGCGCTAGCATTGCCTTCTGCTGTGTATATAGCATCTTTATCTATTAAAGCTCTACTAACTTTATTTTCTTGGAATATAATAAGATTTGTATCTTCAGCATATATCTTTTGTATACTACCATTTGCTGGATCTGCGGCTTTAGTTATATCTTTACTTACATTAAACACGTTGGTATTATTAACTCCAGTTCTAGAATTAAATATACCAGAGTATATAAGTGCGTTACTTCTTATACTTCCGTTGGGTTCTTCGTCTACTAAATACGCTCTCACACCATAATCAACGTTTGTGTTGTTATAGCCACCTCTAATTCTAGACTCTTCAACAAACCAACTATAATTTTGATTAGTTGTGCTAGTTACTGGGTAACCACCACCAGTTCCAGCAGGAACACCAGTGCTACCATTCCACACAGGCGCAACGTCTTGATCACTTGGCATTGTCTTCTTTAATAAAAAAGAGTTAAAATATTTTACTTCTACTATTGCTGCCATATTTTAAAATGTACAAGGTGTTGAATCGCTAGTTCTAGCGCCTGAAGTAAACGTAGCTGTGTAAGCGCCGTCTTTTGTTTGTTCTGGATTTGAAACTGCCGAGCTTCCTCTTGTATCCATTCTTCTAAACCTAGCAGTACCATTTATATTTGCTGGTGTTAAAAGTGATATGTTTGTATAAAGTTGTGTAACGTATTTAGCAAAAGGCTCAGCAGCGTAATAAAGAGTGGTATTGGTAGGAAAAATACTTCCACATGCGGTACTACTAGTGGTTATTCTATACTCGTACACGCCATCTTGATCACCCCACCAATCAAAACCTGGGTAATAAAAATCACCTATTTCAAGCCGACCATTAACGTTGAGATTTTGCTGCCCTGCTCGACTACAAGAAACACCATTTTGAAATTCACCAAAATCAGACGATATATTACCGTAAACGATTCTATATTCACCAACTGTATTAAAAGCAAAAACCTTAGCCCCTTGTCCAAAAAAGTCTTGCGAGTTAGGTCTTTGTTCTACACTTATAATGTTACCACCATCATTATCCATACCTCGAAGACTAGTTGATGAGTATACGTATTCAGCACCAGCATTTGTACCGCTAATTGTGTTACTATTTAAATCAGCTAAATAACTCCAACCATTAGGATCTGATGCATTAGCTCTGTATTGTATAGCAAATCTAGCGTATACGTTTGAAGTAATGCCAAGTGTAGGTTTAAATGTGTTTATACCTCTTGCAATTACGTAAAAAGTACCTTGAGTAAGACCTGTGCTTTTTGTTTGATTAACAAACTCAGCACCAAAACTACCGCCTGGGCAAAGATCATTAGTTAAAATAGAATTTAGAGTCAAAGGAGCTTGAAACCCGTTACGAAATATACTACCACCTGTGCTGTTACCAAAGTCTGGAGGGTTTGAACTTAAACTAGTAGTGCTACTGGTAAACCAAACAGCGCCCCCATCTCCATCGTTAAAACTGCCTGGTATAACATTGCTTGTAAAATCTGATGGTACTTGCGGTTGCCCAAAATACACAGTAAATGTTTTCGGTGTAGCGTTGCCACCACCCGCGTCTTGTAGGTTAAGTTCGAATACACTTGTCCCAGTAGCTGAACTATTAGAGTTTAAAACTTGAGTTCCGTCTACTGAAATACTAAAAACACCTTCACCAACCGTGTTGCTTTGATTTATACTCCACGATAATTCTTGAGTGTATGTGTTAGTATTAGGATTGCTTGTGTTTGATCCGTTATAACCATCTAAAGCACTTATTATAACTAATTCACCAGTACCCACTTCAATTGGATTAGCATTGCTGTTATTAATAATAGGGTTTATATTTTCAAGATCACCTGTTTCTGGTATTGTCACTGTAGAACCACCAGCAGTTACGTCAAATCCAAACGTATATTGTCTATTTAGCGGGTTGCTTCCGTAGTAAAAATACGCATCAGCTGGACTACCGTTGGCAGTAGAAGCAGTTCTTAGTATAAAATCACCATTGCCTAGTGAATCATCTAGATAAAACTGATCTTTTAAGTTAGTACCAGAACCGGTATCATCTATAACATAATTAAGTACAGCGGTAGCACTTGTTAGTTTTGTTCCTCCGAAGTTTTCAAAATAAAACGTACCTGATATATCAGCTCCAGGTGCATCGCTTTCATCATGATTATACTCAAAACCTACTGTACCGTCGGCTGTACCACCTCCGGTTCCACCACTACTTATCGCAGCGTTTAATGTAGATATAAGACCAGACGTAGCTGTTTCAAAAAATATATCTAATCTTGAAACTGTTGGAGCTGTTTCTAATACAACTAAGTTTCCAAATTTAACAAAATTACTTGTAGAATCTTCAGCTATATTAACTAAACCAAATTGATCTGCAGGTGTTTGTGAAGTAATAAACTCTGCTATAAAAGGATTTGATTCTGATCTATAAAAAGCATAATAAGGATTATCGCTGCTTGTTATTGGAGGAGGATTAGCTCCGCCTGAACCATCATAATCTACTGTATCAAACAAATCAAATAAATCTTCTATAGTATTGGTTGTAAAAGATTTTCTTCCAGGAGAATACTGCTGATTCCCTATGTTACTAAAAGCTCTATCTATATTTTCTACTCTACCAAAAAGCTGAACTGAACTTCTAAACTGCTTATCTTGAGGACCTACTTCAGATAAATCCCTTGGTACTTTATTTATATTATCATTTAATAAAGTTACAAACGATGCATTTTCATCTGTTAAAGGCACTATTGGAGTTCCTGAATTAGTATAATAAGGTGTACCTTTCATAGCTCCGGGCACATACACATTATAATATTCTTGTTCAATTTGTTTTACTACAATTTTGTAACTATACCAACCTAAAGGTTTGTAATCTGCGCTATTAACCGAACTATCATAAAGCCCAGGTGTTAAAAAAACTAAATTTTGAGTGCTATCTATACGTTGGTTAAAAGCAATTTTTAATGAATCTCCTAAAAACTCAATTGAATCTTGTTCTTCTCTATACGGAAGATATACTGTGTCAGCTCCAAAACCATTTGATCCAGCGTTAACATCGTTTGAAAGTATAACCGTTGATTGCCTTCCGTATCTATCGGCCAACACAACACCTACTTGATAGTTTCTATTTTGCTTTACAGAATGATTAGGATATTCTATACTTGTTTTTGAAGAGTAAGTATTTCCTTCTTCATATTTTTCATTAGCACCAACTTGATATTTTATACCAGAAGGCGGTGTATGTTTATCTTGAAAGTTAGAATATACAATCCTATTAGATATTATTTCTTGACCTAAAGCTTTTACTGGTATTTTATCATAAACCCTAGTAATTTCGTCTTCTGGTAAAGTTTTATATGGTTTTGTAGAATTGTAAATATATTCAAAAAAATTATTAGAAGAAGCAATTTGTGAAACTTGTAAAGTTTCAACTACCTGCAAAGCTAAACCATCAGATTCTTTATATATAATATCTATTTCAGACATATGAAATAATGTATTTAGCTCAGCAGCGCTAGCCACACTACCATCTTGTTTAATAGGTAAAGGTATTTGTAATGCTATTTTATTAACTTTATTTTCCATAAAACTAACAATAGTACTGGCAAAAGTTTGTTGCTCGTCACCTTGTAAAAAATAACCATCTTGCTTTGGTATAAAACAAGGTTGAGTAAATGGCGCTATTAAAGAATATTCACCATCTACAAATTTAAACCTATAACTAAATCTTACAAACTTATCTTCTAAAAACTGTGGATCACCTGGAAAGTCTTCTTCGTAATAAGGATTATTTATATTAGGGGGCGTTGCAACACCTCCAGTACCGCTATTAATAGGTATATATTCACTCGCAGCGTCGTACATTGTTGTCTCGTATTCGCTAGGCGTAGACGTTTCTTTTATTAATTGTGGAGCTTCGAATGGATAGTATTTAGCTACAGATATTTGATCTTCGTTTGTATAGTAATTTATACCTTGTGTTTGAGCTAAATTAACATTAATTTTTCTAGGTTGATTTCTATTGTCTGTAAAAAATAAAAAATCTTCTAAAATATTTACGCCTATTATAGGGTTTAAAGTAGAAAAATTAAGAAAAGCGCCTTGTACTAATTTTAACGAAGCAGAAGTTTGAGCATTGTAAGAATATATAAAGTTTTGCTGTGAAGGTGAATAATTTGAAAGCGTGTTTGTTGTAAAAAACAAATACACGGTGCTATTAAGTTCATTTACAAAATAACCAACACAGTATAAATTAGATATACTAGGTTCAAAGTCTTTTAAACTAACATTGCCAAGTACATTTTCTAAAGCACCAACGTCATCACCTTCTGATTTGCTAACTTGTATGTTAACAGCATCGCGATATTCACCCTGTGGTATAAGTCTAGCATCAAGGTCTTTGTTCATCTTTGATTTGATGAACGCGTTTTTTACTTCAGCCATTTAATTTTAGTGTTTAATCCATTTAGATTTACCTCGCATAACCTGTACTATTTCATTAAGCTTGATATTTGATAAACGTATTTTAGTGTTTCTAAGCTTAGCACTACGTTCTTTTTTTAAACGTTGAATTACATATTCGTTTTGGTTTATCCTAGAAGCTAATATAGCATGCGATACATGAGCGTAGATAGCTTCTTCTGCCATCTTAGGTATCTTAGTATCTTCATTAGTTGCAAGACCGTCAGAGATGTATTCTAACACAACTATTCTATCTACTAGATTAGCAGAAAAAGAAAACTTATTGTATCTTTCGTCTATATTAAAGTAACCATTAGCGTTAGCAAACTGCGGTTCTAATCCAAACAGCTGGCCGTAACCAAACTCTGGATAGCCGTAATAATATTCCCAGCCTAATATAGTATCGTTAAGTAAGTCTTGATTGTTTGCGTTTTTAAGATAGTTGTTTTTCCAGCGATAGTCTGTTATAGAAGTTGTATCGATATTGTTACCAAACTCATCTTGAATTGGCACGCTTTTATTATCGTCTAAAAAAACATCTGTTGGATTTGTAGTAAGACCATTACCTGGCATTATAACGTGTTTAACACCAGAGTTATCTATCCAATATAAGTTAACGTAGTTAACGTAGTCTTGAGGCATCGGTATACTCAAGTTGTGAGGCACGGTAACCTCTAATTTGTTTACACTTTTTAAAGTGTCGTAGCTAAACTCTTGTAAACCGCGTTTAGCATGGAACACAACGTCGGTTCTTTTTACGCTTGGTATAAGCTTATCGGTACCTACATACGCTACTAAAAAGTTATTTACAACATCATCTAAAGATATATAACTATATGATCCATAGTTTTTTTCCACAGTATTGCCGTATGCTTTTTCCTGCGGAGTGCTAGCATAGTTACCCCCGTCTAGTTTTTTAAGTTGAACTACAATATATAATAAATCTGCTGGTGCTGTATCAAAAATAATTGTATTTCCAACAATTGTATAACCAGAAGTAACCTCACTCCAATTAGACGGTTGAGCGTTAGTACTAGTATATATTTTAAAATTATTTAAAACGTAGTTTACATTAGTATTACTCGCCGCTCCAAACACTAGATCTGTATTAAAAGTAGTTGTAAAGCTAACTGTTGCGCCATCACCTCTAAAGCCTTGAGCGCCTTCGTAATATTGTCTATCGTTTTCAGTAAGTAAGCTCATGCATTAACTTTTTTTGTTTATTTCGTTTTGCTGTATTTCAGCAGAAGCAGCTTGAATTATTTGAGGATCTTTAACTATAATACCAGAGTATTGAAGTATTCTAAGTATTACACTTACCTGTTCGCTAGATTCTAATTCAAAACTTTGTGAATTAGAGCTAGGATCATATATGTATTGACCTTGCCCGCCAACTGTAAAAGCCCATTTAACGTTTAAAGGTTTTCTTAAAAATGACGTTTGAATATCATTTGTTATGTCAAGAGGATATACTTTAATTTTATTATTTTCATATATATAAACAGGATATTCATTACTTGGAGATGCTAAATCTGATTTTAATATTTTATATATATTATTTCTTTGAACTCTTTGTATATCAACGTCGTAAGTTCCTCCAGTATATATAGGCTCACCTAATGTATAAAAAGAAAACTCATTACTTCCAGCTTCACCGCTATACACTATATTTCTACCAGTGTTAATATCAGTAGTTGGCAAGTCAAAACTACCTGCAGAATAAGTGCAATTTCCAAAACATTTAAACTGTGATATTTTATTATCTATATTTGTTTGTCTATTAGAGTAATCAAAATTAGTTTGAGGGACTCTAATTTGCTGGTTTAAACTATCAAAGTATTGTTCAAATATATCTAATTGAACCTGTGTAGCTGTTTTGTTAAACTCGTCAGGTGTTATATATCCACGCTGTTCTTTGTTTATAATTAACAAAACGGTTTGGTAAACTGTATTTACATTAATAGCCATGTTTATTATTAATTAAAATTAGTAAATACTAACCTTGATTTAGCTTCTTTTAGTTTTTCTCTTTTTTCTAAGATCAACTTTTGCAATATGTTTGGATTAGGGTTTCCCATGTCTGAAAGCATATAGTATGCTATACTAGTGTATAAATAATCTTCTGCTAGTTTTGGAACTATAACAGGATCAGTAATATCAGGAGGTGTGAAACCTTCTTGCGTGTAGTAAGTTTCGTAATTAAACTCTTGTATAGATCGTTTAGCGTAAAATATTACATCTGTTCTTTCTACTTCAGGTATAAGCTTGTCAGGTCCAGTATATGATAATAAAAAGTTATTTATAAGATCATTTAAAGATACACTGCCGTTTATTAAATCTCCTGCCATTTTTTATTATTTTTGCCCGTCAATATCTATTTTTTGCTCTTTGCTAGAAGCTAAAGAAGCAGCTAATTGATCATTTGATAAAACACCCGCGTAGGCTAGTATTTTACTAACCAATAATGGTTGATCAAACTCGTGTATTTCAAAATCACTAGAACCAGAAGAACTATATTCGTAATTACCAAATTCTTGATTTACTGTAAAATTCCACTTAACATCAGAAGGAAAGTTTAAATAATCTACATTTATACCACCACTAAGGTTAGTCGGATATATAGTTAGATTTCTGTTGTTTATAGTGTACACTGGATATTTAGCCGAAGGAGCTGTTAATGGTGATTTGTTTGTTGTGTAAAGATCACGCTGCTCTATTCTTTCAACTTCATTTTCATCGTAAGAAACTGTGTTAACCTCTTTAATGTTAGAGGTTAAAGTAACTGTAGTTCCAGATGTAAAGGTAATAAAAGTGCTACGCTTAAATAAAGCTATTTTTTCTTCTAACAAAGCTATTCTATCGGCTTGTGCTACATCTGTTTTAGGTAGTCTAAGCAATAAATTTAACTCGTTAAAGTATTCTGTATATATTTCTTGTTGAGACTGTGTTGCAATTTTATTAAATTCAGTAGGTGCCAATGGGCCTCTATTGTTTTGATCTAAAACTACTAACACGGCTTTATATACGTCATTTACATTTATCGCCATTTTATTTTTTTTAAGTATTGGGCCCGAGTGAACGAGCCCATATACTATTGTTACATGTTATTTTAACTTTTTCTCGATAGATTTGAAAACTTCTACGCCTTCATCTGTCTTAAAGAAAGCTGCCATAGCAGAGTAAGGATTTTCATCAAATGGTACTGTCATAAGTTTTTTACCGTTTGATGCCCAAGAGAAAGATCGTTGATCATCTGACAACTTAATTATTTTAGCTTCAGCAGCTTTAATAGCAAAGTTTCTTAGTTGAACATTTTCGTCTTTAGCTAGTTCTATAAATAAAACTGGGTTTTGTCTAGCAAATATAAGCACATCTCTTTTTAATTCTTTAGATGACATATCATTTACTTTACTTCCAAACTCAACTCTCAATATAGCTTCTATCTGCTCTACATCCATACCTCTAGCAGCGTTAAGCGCGTCTATCTGAAGTTCCATCATATCAAGTTCGTCGGTTGCTTCAACAACAGAATCAAACTCTTTATAACGTTTTCCATTCATTGGGTGATACAAAGATAACAGTTTTTGTAAGGCTTGTTTTTCTTTTGGAACAAATAAAGCACCGTCTTTAAATAGTATAGTGCCTAATGTTACTTCGCCTTTTTGTTCGTCTACAAATGGTGAGTTCATATTTGTAGCATACCTAAGTTCTCTTTGTGTGTTTTTTTCACTATCATACCATAGCATAGGTTTTCTAGCGCTATGTTTAGATGGTATTCTAAGTGTTAATGGTTTGTATCTTCCTATTATTAGATACGTTCTATCTTTAATTTCCCAACTTTTTTCTACAGTTGGGGCTTCTTTTGTTTTTGACATAATATAATATAATAAAAATTTTAATAAAAATAATACCTACCCCCGTCGATAAGACGAGGGTAAATATTACATACTTGATGCTTATCCCGCTGCCTTTTCAAACAATACAAAGTTGTTTGCACCTTGCACACATAAACATCTTTCAGATAGGAAGTTAACCTCCATAGCGTCTAGATCAGATGTGAAAGCACCTCCAACAGAACCAGTCAACCAAGTCTTCATACGACGATCGTCAGTTTGTGACGCTCTGTATCGTACGTGTAAGAATGGACGACGGATGTTACTACCAAGAACTTGATCGTAAACTGTTGATGTACCTGCTGGAATTAATACCCCATCAATAGCACTCACGCCGTAATCTGGTGGAATCAATCCATCGCTAATAGCACCACGAGTAGAAGCATCGTTTAGATATTTCCAGTCAGTCTTATAGAAGTCGTAAGAACCTCTGCGGAAACCACTAAACCCTAGGTTTAATGCCATATCTTCAGAGTTTTCAAACAATCCATAAGCAGTACCACCGTTAGCACCGTTAGAAATACCAGCTAGCATATCATCAAATCCTAGTGATGTCTCACGGTTTAAGAAAAGCATGTTTTCTTCAATTGCTCCTTGTGTATCTAGGTTACGTAAGATATTGTCAAATTCACCTAGTGCACTTGCAGCAGCATTGAATCCAGCCTCTACGTTACCACGACCTTTAATAGCGGCAAATAAACCTTCTGTACCTTTATAACCAGCAGCAGCCGCAGAACCAGCACCTAAAGTAGTATCAGCTTTTTCACCTTCAACTACGCTCATTTCAAGATAATCTTCGAAACGTAGGCGAGTTTCAGACTCGGCTTTTAGATACCATAGGTAACCTCCAGTTCCGTCTTCAGTAGCAACTTCTACCCAACCAATCTGAGCTGTGTCAGAACCAGATACAACGTATTTATTACGGATAATAACTGGTGAGTTAGAAAATTGTGTGAAAGCAGGATCTACACTTACATAGCCATCAGCTGCAGTAGCTGAAGTGTTGTTAGGTGTAGTAGAACCTTTAGCATACTCAGAACCAAATACGAATATTTTAATTCCAGTAGTAGCAAGTGCAGCTGTAGTAGTAGCATCATAAGGAGCTACAGTAAGCGCACCAGTAGTAAGGTTAGAAGCAGTTACAACACCTTTTAGTTCGTTGCCAGCACCATCAAGCATTACAATTGTAGACTGTGGAGAAATAACGTTTTTAACGTCAGCTGCTACAGGAATAGTAATTGTATTTGTTTGATCGTTGGTACAACCATCATAAGAGATATGTAAACGGTTTTGCTCAGACCAAATTACTTGGTCAGAAGTCATAGGCATTTCAGCTCCTACCATACGTAAGAATCCAGAAAGCGTACGATTTCCGTAGCGCTCTACTTCTGCTTCATAGATTTCAGGTAGATACTGCTGTGCAAATGTATCAGAATCACCAGCACCCGCACCTCCGTTAAAAGACAGGAAGTTTGTGTCTAGCAATTGTTGTTGTTGACTTGGGACTATACTCCCAAATAAAGGACTTAAAGCCATAATTATTTATTTTTATTTTTTTATTGTTACTTTTTTGATTTTCAATTTTGAAGAATCAACACCGCTCATTGCTTTAACTTTAATCCCATTAACAAATACTTCGCCAGAAGCTGTTTGACGAGGCTCAGTCGAAATGTTTTTCGATTTAGCCATAACATCTTTAACAGCGTCGGCTTTTCCTTGCTCATAAAAATGTTGAGCTATAGTGTCAGCGTTCCGCGCAGCGTATAAAGCTTTGTGGTAGCCTTTAGCATCTTGTATTTCTCCTTTGTCATTTAAGAACGTCTTAATAAAATTTGAAATATCAGATTGTTGCTCTACTACCTGTGATGGATTTTTAACACCATATCTAAACTTTTTGTTACTTACATTGAAATCAAAACCTTTGAAATCATCGTTTAATAACTGTTCAGTTTTTTGTTTAAAAACCTCATGCTTAGCTAAATTAGCTTGCTGTTCTTCATTGTATCGGTTGAAAAAGTCTAATGCTTTTTGTTGCTCTTGGGTTACGCCCGGTCTCAACTTGATCTCGTCGTAATATTTACCTTTTAAGCCTTCAAGAAAGTCTTTAGCTTTTGCAGCCTCCTCTTTGAACGCAATTTTCTTTTTGCGTATTTCTTTTGGTTCATCTATATCATCGTCGTAATCAAAGTCTTCTAATAAAAGACTTACATCTTCAGAATCTAAATGTGGTTTAGTTTGTTTATAATATTCACTAATTAAAGTTTTATTATCAACATTGGTATAATCTGCATTAAGCCTAACATAGTCTTCTACAGTTCCACCAGTTTCTTCCATAAAAGTAACTAGCTTGTCAATATTTTCTGGCAGTTGTTTTTGCTCTACAACTGGTTGTTGTATTTGTTCTTTAACAACTTCTTGCTCTTCTTCAGTATCTTCAACTACAGTTAAAGGAGATTCTACTCCTTCGTCGGAGGTCCGTACTTCTTCAACCACTTCTTCGCTGTTGCCACTGTCTTTGGACTCTTCGATAATAGCATTGCTATCATCTGTCTCTTGTGTTTGAACGGCATCTTCGTTTTTTATTTCTACTTTAGTAACCTCAGGAATTACCTCTCCTTGAGATTCAATACCTTCTTTAGGTATTTCAATTTTAGTTACTTCGTTTTTTTTACCTAAGTTTTTAGGTTTAGTAGGAGTCTTCATTTTAAATTCTCCTTCTTGTTTTACTTCTGTTGACATAATATAATAATATAAAATTAAAGGATTTTATTTTTAACTAGGTTCAAACTGTTCAAGTCCAAATCCTCCTAGTGAGTCAAATCCAGATGACTCAAAGTTTTTAGGTAGTTCATCGTTTTGACGTTGCGAAATCATTTCTGATTGTTGCGTGCCTATAATTCTAGCACGCTCGTCTTTACGGTCTTCTATTTTATCTTCTTTTTCTTTTTGAGCATCAACATCTAATTTGGCTAATTGCATATCATACTGAAACTTTTCAGCCATTAGCTGTTTCTTTATTTCAGCTTCTGTTTGCATTTGCTGAATTTTAAACTGAGACTTACCTTGCTCTATTTTTAATTCTGTTTCAGCTAATGCTTGTTGTTTTTGCATCTCTGCTAAAGCTGCTTGTTCAGCTGTTTGAGCATTTGCATGTGCTTGTGCTTGTATGTTTGCTTGAGCAACCTGCTGATCACGTTCTTGTTTTTGTTTGCGTTTTATTTTAAGCATTTGATTTGCAAGTTTAATATTAGATATTTCTCTAATATCTATAACATCCTCAAGATCAATACCTCCGTTTTGTAAAGCTATTTGTAAATTACGCTCTAAATTTTGTTTATCTTCTTCTTCAGGTTCTAGTTCTAAAAATATACCAAAATCATGAAGGTTTAAAGTTTCTATTTGCTCTAAAGTATTTACGTTAAAAGTGCTTATACTATTCATAAGTGAATTTTTAAGTAAAGGAAAGCTTAACATGTCAGCTGCTTTTAAACTTATATTTTCGGCATTACGAACTGTTAAATACATTAAAGACTGTAACACATGTTTTGTAGCAGTATTAGAAGCAGCTGCTGCTAGCTTTTGTAAACCAACCAAAGAATCTTTGTCTGGTTGACTACCATCTCTAGCTTCATTAAGCCCAGTTACATCTCTTATCATTTGCAAATAGTATTGATAAGTTTGAACTAAAGCTTGGATTTTAGCCATGCCAGATGAGGTCTGAAGTTCTTGTATTGGTACTTTACCTCTATTAGGATCACCATCTTGTGTTAAGCTTCTACCTACAATACTACCAGTTTGGAAGTACATGTTCAAAGCTTCTTGAGGGTTATAATTTGTGCCATTACCAAGGTCTACTTCTGCTAAACCATCTACATCTACAAAAACACCATCAGGCACCATACGTGCTAGTACTTGTTGTATTTTTAAATGTGTAAGCTGTATCATATCAGCAAAACCAATACACTTACTCACAAGCGACTCTATACGACCTTTATACATTCTGGGTGCAGATATACTATAATTCATTTGCACTTTGGTCTGATCGCTGTATGGTCGCGTCATGTTTTCAGCAAGCTCCCATTTGAGCATTTTTTCATGCCCAAGTATTTTAGCTCCGCTATATAAAACCTCTATTGCTCGATGTACTTTGTTATAGTTTTCAGCATTTTCAGGTGGATTAAAAGAATCGTCTTTTTCCAAAGCTTTTTCAAGACCTTGATCTGTTTCTTTTATTTTAAATACTTGATTATTGTAAGTTTTATATTCAAAAAATAAAACTTGAACCTGATTGTATTGATCATCTTGGCCATAATAATTACGGGTATAGTTAGCGTCACCTGGGTATTTTTGTATTTCTTCTAAATCAGAATTAGTTAAATAAGGAAAAAGCTTTTTAACCTCCTGTAGACTTATTGATTTCATTTCACCTACATAGTAAATATCCTCAAAGTTAGGATCTTCTGTATATGAATAAACTAAATTAGCAGGATCTACATAATCAACAGTAATACCATTAGCTAAATTAAAGTTAGTTTTTGTAGCACCAATACCTAAAACAACTAGATCATACGCTATACGTTTTTTAACTTCTTCGTATTTATTATAATTAAAAACATTTTGAATTAGTTCTTCTTCAGCTATTTCTATAGCTTGCTTATATGATAATTGCATATGAAGCTCTAATTCTTCTTTTGATTTAGGCAACTGATCAAGCGGTATGTTTGTTCTTCTTAAATCTACACCGGCATTTTGTTTTGCTTTTTGAATAATTTCAGCAGCAAAAGCATCTTCTGCAATAGCAGTCGCGTGATCTGTTCTTTGTTTTACAGCAAAAGGATCTGTAGCAAAAGACTTTATTTCGTAACCTTTATCAGTCATACCATTTACTACAATATCTACAAACTTAGATAGCACAGCTACTGGTTTCCAGTCTAAATTTAAATAAGATAAATCACCATTAATAGATAGTTCATCTTTGTATTTAGCAACTGACTGCTCGCCTCTAGCGTATAGTCTAAGTCTGTGAAAGTCTTGCCAACTATTACCAAAACGACCACCAGCTCCCAAACCTTTGTCACCTCTAAACCATTCGTTTTCAATAGCTCTACCTACGGCTAAGCCGTAATCATAAGTATTTTTCTCTGCGTCTGGTACTACCTGACTTGGAAAAGAACTATTAACATTAGTATAAACCATTTATTTTATTATTTTTGAAGAATAACCTGTGTTATCGTATTTTGTAAAATTAATACTAACTGGCTCTTTTTTTATTTCAGCCACTGGTGAGTATTTGTTTTTGTTGCAAGCCATTATAGCTAAGCCAGAACTTATTGTAGCATCGAACTTTGTTCTATTGTTTATATTGAACTTAGCCCAGTCTTCAAGCGTACGCTGAAAATACATTTGACCGTACTCTGTTTCTTTCAAACCTACATAATCTTCTATATAAGATTCTATAGCAGCGGCATGTGCTTGTTTAATATCCTCGCTAGAGTTAGGTATACCACCTATTTCTCTTTCTGCAACTGAAAGCTTATTAAATGTTTTGTCAGGCCTATTTATAGAGAAGTTTCTATAACCTCTTCTTTTTAAATAATACAATAGCCTTGGCTTGTTATTCTCTGCTAGTATGGGCATACCATAAAAATGTAAAGCCATAAGTACATCTTCAAAAAATATTTCAGCTGTTGGAGGTCTTGATATATATTCTAAAAAGAACATATTAAAAGGAGCTTCTTCCATACTAAACTTTGTAAGCCCGTGCAAAGATCCTTTAGAACCTCGCTTATCTACTGTACCTGATATATCGTACGAGTCACATCCAAAAGCACCGACGTGCTCATTACCCGGATGTTTAACTCCATTCTTTATTATTACACGATTTTGTAATATTGCAGGTGGAATCCAAGATACTAAAAATCTACCATTGTTTTCTGGTATAAAATTAACCGTTGTATCTTTAACTCCTCCCGCCCATTGGAAATTGCCTTGAGTAACCAAAGCTTTATTTCTCATATCTTCATTATAATCTATTTGCTCATATATTTTAGTTAGATTAAATAAAGATAATTTAGCTTCATCTCTGAATGCGTGTTTCTCTGTGCGTGGGAACTGACGGTAGTATTCGTTTAAGCTATCCTGGTCATTTTTAAGGCCATCTACTTCATTTTCCCAGTGTTCGATAACACCTGTTGTAATGAGGTCTCCGTGCGGATCTCTAACGGCATCTTTTGGTTTATCGAATACAGGTACGCCATAAGCATCAATGAATCCTTCGTAGTTCCATTCCATAGGTATGAACAAACTATATAGTCCTGAGCTAGTCTGCCCATTGCGGTTTCTTTGCGTGACATCTGAAGCATAGTATAATTTTTTAAAGTTTCCGCCTCCTTTTTCTATAGCGTTACTAGTTGAACCCATCATACATTTACCAACGATCTTACTACCAAGTCTCATCGTGGTTTTTGTAACCCTCCAGTTGTTTAATATATTGTCAGGTCTTTCCCATTTACCGGATTCATCGTGTACTAATAGTTTTAACTTTTCACCATCATAACTGTTGTCACCTGTATTTTTCCAATCAATAGTTGTGTCAAGACCTTCTATTTCTTCTGACGCAATACCTTCATCTAACTTTCTACGTGTTAGTTTTGACGCTGGTACTCTATAAGCTAGTTCTGTTTTTGGACGATCCATACCGTCTTGTATAGGACGGAAAAAGAAAGGGTAGTTAATTGATATCGGTACTACCTTGTCGGTAAACATTTTTTTAGCATCAGCCCCTGATTTTGATAATATACCGAATCTTGAATCTGAGCTAATCGTAGCCTGGTTAACTGTGTCTGATGAAGCCATAAATGAGAAACCAGATCGTCGGTTTTTGAGGTAGCACATGCCATAGCATCTCTGGTCTGCTTTGCAAGCTTCCCAGAAAATGTAGAATAATCTATTTGATTCCCTATAGTCTGCTGCCCCAACGTCAATCTTACTCCACTGCAAGAACATATAGTGAGAACCAGTAATGTAAGTAGCCAAACCTTTATTATAGAACCAATATCCTTGCTCGCGTCTTTTAA